>VTLG01014185.1_pt1 | contig 16713 bp, 31 predicted proteins | sample 4694571 | NCBI WGS metagenome assembly VTLG01 (sample SAMN12604809, study PRJNA352737) | marine metagenome | biome: ENVO:00000447; feature: ENVO:00000209|ENVO:00000569|ENVO:01000036; material: ENVO:00002151; isolation source: viral sequences binned using virsorter ...
TAAATGATGGCACAAATACCTGTGATCAAGGTAGCTGGGAAGCTTACTCAGAAGTAAGACAACAAGAATATAAGACAGGAACAAATGATGAAAGCCAACAACAAGTAGTAGGTCTTAGATGGAGAAAGTCCATCGGTCCAGTATGTGACGAGGAGTTTGCAAAAGAACAAAGAAAAAAACAAAAAATAAAAACACAGTTAGAACTTGTAAAAGAATGTAAAAGAGTACCTAGAATTAATCCACCACCTTCACAGTTTGCAGAGTTAATTAATATGTGTATGCAACTGGGAGTTATGTCTTCATCTTCTTTTGGTGAAAGAGATTTTGATCCAAAAGTAAGCTACTGGACAGTGCTAAAAGAACAATATATGAAGGAAAATCCTGATATAATAACATTGGATAATTATAAAAAATGATAGAAACTGTATTCGCACTAATCTTAACTTTAAACGGGAATATGATAGAACATGTATACAAACCGAGCCTCAGCGATTGTTTGAAATCCAAGCGTATCGCGCAGAACGAGGTAAACCCAGAGAGAGTTGTGTTCACTTGTAAAAAAGTAGAAGCTCAAACAGAGATATACATGGACAGAAAAAAGATAATCAAAATATTAAGATAATGGAACCTTTTATACCAATAAATACTATTATAGCTTTCATATTGCTTTGTGTTGTAATTTATGTAGGGTTAAAAGATAACGATAAATTATGAAACTTACAGCTAACATAACTCTTGATGAGTTAACTAAGTCTCAAGTTGCAGAACGTAAAGGTATTAATAATAATCCTAATCCTGCACAAATTGAGAATCTTAAAGCATTGGCTACAAATATATTACAGCCAGTCAGATCACACTTTGATAAACCATTAATTATATCATCAGGATTCCGTTGTGCTCAGCTGTGCCTAGAGATAGGAAGTTCAGTCGACAGTCAACATGTAGCTGATGATAATGCAGCTGCAGCAGACTTTGAAATACCTGGTGTAGATAATAAAGAACTTGCAAAGTGGATCAGATCAGAGCTGGAATTTGACCAGCTTATATTAGAATTTTATCGTGATAACGAACCTTCGTCGGGATGGATTCACTGTAGTTATTCAACTGATCAAAATAGAAATCAATCACTTAGAGCACAAAGAGTTGATGGTAAAGTAAACTACACACCTTGGATAGAGACGTGAAACCAGGTTTCAAAATAGGATACATTGATACTGTACACGGTATTTGTCCACACTGTGATGAAGACACACTTTTAGTTGCCGTTGTAACAGATTATTATAGATGCACTTCTTGTGGTGAGGATACAAGACAATATGTTAATGGATCTATTAAATATTTGAAACTGGATAGAAAAGATAGACAATGGCTAAAAGAAAATCAGTCTTCGGAGTAGCTAATTACATAAAGCGCACACCCAAAAAGCGTCCAGGTCGTCATACGAAAAGACTAAACAAAAGAGTGCCACGTCGTAAACCTTACAAAGGCCAAGGGCGGTAATGTTTGAGAAAGTTACGATTATAACGTTGTTATACTTAACAACACTAGGAGATGTAAAACAAGAATCGTTTGAAATATTTCAATCTTGTGATGCTTGGTTTCACACTAATGTAAAAGTTTTAGAACAAAAGAAACGTAAACTATTTTCTAACCATGTTTATCACGAATATAAAGGTAAACAAGTTATTGGTTATATTTGTAGTGATGAACCACCACAGTAGTTTAGAATAATTCTAAACTTCGGTATTTAACTTACATTTAAATTGAATTGTTATCTTATTTCTATTAACTTCATCTTCGCCTAATTCTCTCATTAACCCCATAGCATTAAGATAACCTGCGGTTGCACAGTCAAAATGGGTCTTATATATACCCATTGTCATCTCTTCCATACAAGCTAGGTGTATCGTTGAACACACCTGCATTATCAGTAAAAATTTCATTTGACCCCTTGTGTATTTTGAGTTAATGTCCTATATTGAAAACAATATAAATAATAAGAGAAAGGTTACAAGCTATGACAGATTTTAGCAAGTACAAAAACATAACGGTCGATAATGACACGTATGCGACAATAACAAAACTACAAACGAAGTTGGCACAAGATGTTAAACTGAGTCGTAGTCAAGTTGTAAAAACATTAGTGAACGAGAAAGCAAGAAAGTTAAATGGCAGAGTTAGCAAATAGCGGTGTATTCATAGAGCATAAAACAACACCAGAGCAAAAACTTTGGAGAGCGGTTTTATCTCAAGGAGTGTACGAAGCGTGCTCTAAAAAAGCGCAAGCACTGCCATTAACGTATGGTGAAATGAGATCTGCTTTAGAGTGGATTGATTTATCTAACAGAGACTTTATACAAGTATGTGTTTACGCGGGGTATGATCCTGCGTATATTTATAGAAAAGCGAAGGGAAAAATAAAAGTATATGAGAAAAATATGTGATGCATGTATGGGAAACGGATACAGGAGAATCTGGAAAGATACATCTGAAAAAGAAAAAGTAACAATACAATGTGCAGTATGTGAATCTGCAGGGGAGATTGAAGATGAAGATTTTAGCTATGATTATAGTGGTCTTAACCATGACAAGTTGCAGTAAGGTAGAGTGGGGTGACTGGGAATATGACCCTAAATCTGCAATAGCAAGAATAACGTTTGGAGTATCTAAATGATGACAGATAAAGATTGTTTAGAATTAGAAAAACAATTAGAAACACTTAAATTTAGGAATGATGTTCTACACAAGGCGAACCAAAAACAAATGGATGAGATACTAAATTTAAGAACTAAAATAAAAAAGTTAGAACATGATGCAGTAAATCAATTTAGAAACAAAGGAGACTTATGATGAAAGAAAATATACCTATACAAATATTTAACTGGGGACCTTGCGTTGTTAAATGCAAGATTAAACCTGAGTATGCAAAGATGCTGTTAGATGAAGCTGAATTAAACAAAGATGATTTTAGAACTAAGTTAGCAGGGCAAATAGAAAAGGAGACAGGTTATAGTGATAAAGCTAAAAACAAACTCATACCCATACTATCTCAGTATTTAGGTGTATACGATCAAGCCTATCAAGCCTGGACACAGAAACCATATGATAAGACACCTGAATATGTGATGTCTGCTCTTTGGATAAATTATCAAAAAGCAAATGAGTTTAATCCACCACATGACCACGATGGTAAGTTGTCGTTTGTTATCTATTTAAAAATACCAGACGAACTTAAAAAAGAAAACAAAGAGTACAAAGGTAAAAGTTGTGGGCCTGGAGGTATACAGTTTATTTACGGTAATGGACCTAGGGATTGTATAACGTACATGTCATACTTTCCAGAAGAGTTAGATATGTTTATATTTCCTGCATGGCTAAAACATTGGGTGAGCCCTTACAAATCAGATTGTACAAGAATATCTGTATCAGGTAATGTTCATGACTCTGCACCTTTAAATAATATCATAAATTTTGCACCTGAATATTTAAAAAGTAAGGATAAAAAGAAATAATGCGTTACACTTACAAAGTTAGAGAGTTAACTCAAAGTGAACAAGATAAAAAAGACGACGTTGTAGATTTAGGAGAGGCAAAGAATATGTATGCCATGTCTTTTAAAAAATTACGAGGACAATTAGATCATAAGAAAGAATACTTTGTTGAATACACAAACAAACACAAGAACTTTGTATCAACCATAACAACAGGAAAGGAACCTAAATAATGCAGAACAAAGGAGACAGTTACAGATTCTGCCCAAACTATGAGAGATTTTGGGTAAGAGATACTAAACACGGACATCGTATTATCATACTCCACAAAGATGGTAGTAGAGATGATATCGATCTAAGATGGCCTGATAGAGTTAGAGATGAAAATGGCAGAGTCATTGAAAAGAGATGATGTCATATACATGGCTGGTTTGTTTGATGGTGAGGGTTGCGTTACTTATAAAAAGTATTGGGACAGTAAACGAAAAAATAGACCTAAAAAATATTTCTGTTGGCGAATACAGATGGAGATCGTGATGACAGATAGAAAGACAATACAATGGTGTGCTGATAAGTTTGGTGGTAAGGTACGTAGAAAACCTAGAAAGGGACACAAGATGCAGTACAGATGGAGAAAAGGATTTAAAAACGCAAACGAGGTGGCAAAATTTATTGCACCTTTTGCTGTAACTAAACAAGAAAAACTGTTACAAATAGTTAATCATTATGTCAATCAAACGCAGAATAAAATTTAAAAAAGAACCTGAAAAGAAAGAAGAACTACATGAGAAAGATAGACCCAGATATGAAGAGCAGTCTGAAGAGGAATATCTAAAACACTGTGAGAGATTCTTTAAAGGCTGGGAAGACGACAGTAAAACTTAGGAAGATGAGAAGAAAGAAAAGAGAAAGAATAGTCAATATAAAATTAAAACCCGTAAGTTCTAATCATAGGCAACCGGGTGTATACATACATTATCTTGAAGGTGAAGTTCAATATGTAGGAGAGACTGTAAACGTTTTTGACGGTAGACCATTTAGAGCAAGCCGAAACGGACCAGTAGATAAAATAAGATGGTTAAGAGCTTCGCCAAATGATGTATTAAGAAAAAAATGGGAGGCTTATCTTGTGTGTAAGTTAAAACCTGTTAGACAAAATGTGAGACAATACGAGGGAACTGCAAAAAGAGCAGGATACTTTTTATCTCAAAAAGAATTAAGAAAGAGATATAGAGAAGATAAGATAAATTTTACTAGAAGAGTGATAAACAAATTAAGACTTGTTTTACATGAGTATAGTATATCCCAAAAAGGATACATACCTTTAAATAAAAACCAAATACATCAAAAGTGTAGAGATGCTTATTATGAAGCTATAGCTATAACTAATAAAATAATGAACAATGAAGATAAAATGGATAAATGGCATAACGATGTGTTGTTTAATTATTGTATTAGAAAAAGAAGAGAGATAGAGAACTCCTTGTTTGGACCTTTAAAATGAAATGGAATAAAAGATTTATATACCCGAAGTCTGTCCGGTCTTTGAAAGATGGACACCGGCACTACGAAGTGGGCGACGAGAAGCTACCGTCTGTAACGACCATTTTGGGTCAAACACAAAGTGACGAGAAGCGAGAGTCTTTGGCTAAGTGGATAGCTAAAAAAGGCAAGAAAGAGGCAGATCGTGTTAAAAATGAGGCAGCCACTAGAGGGTCTGCAATGCACAGTATTTTAGAACGTCACATCCTTGGAAACAACGTCCTAGATCTCACAGACGTGGGCCAGGAAGCGCATCGGATGGCTAAGGTGGTCATAGAGAAGGGTTTCCCTAATCTTGAAGAAGTATGGGGCTCTGAAGTGGTATTGTCTTACCCAGGACTATACGCAGGACAAACTGATCTTGTTGGCGTGTATCAAGGAAGGGACAGTATTATTGACTTTAAACAGTCAAATAAACCAAAGCGAGAAGAGTGGATAGAAGATTATTACTATCAAGGTGTTGCTTATGCTACAGCGCATGATTGTATTTATGGCACAAACATAGAACAATGCGTGATCATGATGTGTACACCAGATTTATTTTATCAACAGTTTGTCCTAAATGGGTCAAGATTTAGGCAGTACAAATGGAAGTGGTTATGGCGATTAAGCGAGTATTATAAAAATTTATGAGTTGGAAATATGACTATTGGTTAGTGAAGAACTATTACAATAGAGAAGAAAGAATACAGATTGCAAACTATATCGAAAGAAACAATGATGGTATGGAAGAGATTGAAAAGACTGCTGTTGATGCCAATAACAAATCAAAGAAGAATACAAATACTTTTACGATTGAATGGCAAAAGATAAAGAATCATGTAGGTAATCTTGAATCTGCTATACACGTGCTCAACGAACAAAACTTTGGTTATCACTTATATCCTTTTAACGATCTATCAAAAGCGTTGCTCAATGTATACGATAGTAAGAAGAAAGGATCTTATGATTGGCATTATGATTCTTCGCTTTCTGATATGTTTGACTGTAAACTCACGATACTAATTAACTTGTCTGATAAGTATACCGGTGGTGATCTACACTTCTTTAATGACCATGACTACGTTGTAAAAGATTTTATACCTGGCACATTGTTAATATTTAAATCTCACATCAATCACATGGTAACTCCTGTAAAGAGCGGCGTGAGAAAAACTCTAACCTTGTTTGGTAATGGTCCTAAATTTCGATGAGTATTATAAGAAAAAAATGTAGAGAAGCTGATCTTCTGGCCGCGCGTTTCTACAAATTAGCGGCAGGAGACAGGGATCGAGCGGCGAGGGACTGGTATTTGAAGCTAAAAGAGGCTGCTGACCTGATAAATGAAGAGAAAAAATGTAGAAGACATCTACGTCAAATAAGGGTTATTTCACCGTAACATAGAAATTTGTAGAAAATGTAGAACGAAATGTAGAAGCGGGAACCGTTGGTATTATTGACTAATAGTATGTTTTTCTACATTTCTACATTTTTTTTTCTCATTTTGATGTAGCGCTTCTATAAATGAGAAATTTATATCTATATATGTAGAATGTGTTAAAACGAGGTATGAGAAGGAAGAAGAGCAAATATAAGCATGCAGTGATTGGTAAGAAGAAGTATTACTTCTACAAAATCGTATGGAATGATCCGTGCGGGGACGCAGGGCATGCAGATGTTGACGAGATGAAGAAGTTGAAACCTGCTGTGATGATTTCACAAGCATACATCTTTGATAAAGATAAGAAGCATGTTTGGACGTTTGCAAGTTATGACAGTGAAGCTGCTGTATTTTCTGATCGTAATTGTTTTCCTAGATCTATAATTAGCAAAATGGAAAAAATAAAGTTATGAATCTTTTTGAGATTTTGGTTTTGATAGCACTTGTGCTTTTAATTCTTTTTCATCGACACCCTCAAGAATTGGAGAATACTCATCTATTATTGTCTTCATACGACTCTCAAGTTCTTCAGCGGTTAAATCCTCGAGTTTACCCGTCCGAATAATCTTTTGTTCTATATACAATCCAGCTGCTTTACCTCTAGCTACTTCTGCGTTTACAGCCGCTGACCATGCACCTTTTTGTAATGCTGCTTGTCTAATCTTACCTAGTTCAGCTATGTGTCTACTGTAATCTACTTCATACTTCTTGTTGTATTCATCTCTAATCTCACCAATATATTTAACAACCAAAGGATATCTTTTTGGTGATTGTAATTCTGATGCAGTGATAGTTGCTCTGTCTTTGTTGTACCCAGCTTCGATAGCACACTCTGTTGGAGTCTTTCTACCTTCATTAGTTACAAGCAGTTGAGCAAACTTAATTTGCATTTCTGTAAGTTTTTTTGGTAAACCCATATGTTGACATATAAGGTAATATGACGTAAAAGACAAGTGTCGACAGAGTTATTATAGGGGCAGGCTAGGGAGACTGAATCTGCCCCACAAAATTATGCAAGGAAAGTTATTAAGACAGGCACTAGATAAGTTTATGCAAGGTGAAGTAGCACAGAACGCAAGAGTTCAAGTTGTGTTACCCAACGGAGAGTTTTACGATGTTCAAGGTATCCAATTAATGGAAAATAAATTGATTGGTGTAAGAGAAACACATCGTCTTGTTATCACCATAGAGCCAACACAATGGCATATGGGTAAGGTAATTAAAAAGCTGTAGTTACGTTGAAACCTGAAAGAAAATTCTGGTTGGAGGTTAAGAAAAACACACCAGAAATAACGTGGACAAGACTAGAAAATTTAGCACTTCCCGGTGTTCCTGACTTGCTTGGATACAATAAACACCAACACTTTTTTACAGTTGAGTTGAAAGTAACAAAGGGTAATAAAATACGCTTCTCACCACATCAAATTGCGTTTCATGTGAAGCATCCAAAGAATACATTTATCTTAGTAAAGTCTCTCGCTACTAGAGACTGGAAACTTTACGAGGGAAAAGTTATTCGGGAGCTTGCCGCTTGCGGCTTGAAGCTTGTTGCTTGTCGCTCGGGGCTTGCTGCTTGTCGCTTGACGCTCGAGTCGCTTGGTGCTTGACGCTTGCTGCTTGCGGCTTGACGCTTGTTGCTTGTCGCTCGGGGCTTGCTGCTTGTCGCTTGACGCTCGAGTCGCTTGGTGCTTGACGCTTGCTGCTTGTTGCTCGCGTCTTTTCTTTCTAAGCTCTGCGTAATATTTCGGGTGATACCAAACCATTAGTGCTGGCCATAGGCTACATTCTTAACTTCAGGATCCCAGCAAGATCTACAATCTTTACATTCGTTATTTTGTCTAGGGGCCGGACATGTCGATCCGGTTGTAACGACTGTTGAAGTATTGGGCCACGTGCTGGGCGCCTGAGTATTCACCATCGGAGCTGAGAACCTGATCACCAGGTTCGCAGGCTTCAACGAAAGGAAGGCTTTCACCCACGCCTCGCGGGTCGGCATCCAGTGCTTAACGGAAGGCGTAAGTTTACAGACGGCGAAAATTTTCAATAGATGGTCCTCATCCTGTACATCGCCGGAATCATGCCATCTAAAATATTTTGATTTCTTAGAATTAATTATTGTAGCCATTGCCCCTGTCCAGAGTGGATGGCGTATAGCTGCCAGCCGCTTGTATTGCGCAGCCTGAACAACTTTAAAAACATAGCAGCCCTTCAATGCATAACAATCGTAACAGACAGAGCCAGGGACCTTTACCAGCTTGCTCCCTGTTTTGCATTCTTTGGCAGGTAGACCGTAGGCCCAGCCAGGCATCTTAGAAGGTTTGCTTAAGCTTCCCGTAATTTTTAATGCATCTATAACTTTCATAATCTTTTTATACTCTCCAATTGTGGCCAGCTTGTGGCTTGCCGCTTGTGGCTTGGCGCTCGTGTCAGGTCTCGCACCTGATTGTTTCTCTACACAGCGCCAGGTCACTTGTTGCTTGGTCCAGAGGCCAGCCGCGTTGTTTAACGGAGCCTGCTCCAGCCTACTTGACCCCAGATCCACCCAAGACCTCCAGAGGTATCTCGAGGGTGGATCAGGGCTCAAGTGTGGGCATTTATTCGGTGTGATCAATTCACCTATAGGAAATTTTTAAGGCATTTCTATAGCACAGCCACCCACGATCAAGCTTTGAATGATGTCTGGACCATACCCAAACATTTAAGACTATTGTATGCCTCGTCCAAATCTTGACCCCAGATCTCTGGCACTGTAGCTACCTTGCAAGTGGCACCAGAGATCAGGGCTCAAGGGCGGGGGAGCGCTCTCTCTTCCACCAGAGTTATGACAGTGAGCAATGCTTTGTCCCCTGACTTGATTGTTCTTGTCCCCGCCTTTAAACTTGACATCATATATAATATAGGATAATACTATTGTCAAGCATAAATAATAACGAAAGGAAAATATGCCAAAGACAATGACAAAGTATCAACTCGACCATTTCAAATCGAAGGTGCGAAGAAACTTCAACCCTTTAATTGAAGAGCAAGAGTTATTGGTCAAACAATACAGAGCCGAAGCAACTCAAAAGATAGTTGGTAAGCTAGCCAAAAAAATGGGCGCTGATAAAATCTTAAATGAATTCAGGAAGGCCGAAGCTACACTGAAGGCGATACAAGATAAAGCCCGAACCTTCTTCAAGAAGAAGGCGGAACAGAAAAAGACGCAACCAAACTATGCGTTTGACCGAGACGAAAAACTATCGCTGTCTGATTGCGAAGAGCAGCTGAAGGACTGGGCGCGTGATCTTGTTGATAGAGAAATAAGAAGAAGACCTGAGGGCTTGAAGCTCAAACAACTTGAAGACTTGAAGACCAAGGCCATAGATCAAGTTATGGAAAGCGGAACGCCTGAAGAATTAATCAGGCAACTCGACGCTACAACCAAGAAGATCGGTATTGCGTGGGTTGTGGATACTTCCAAAATAAAACAGATAGGCACAAATTAACTATTGACTTATAGGGGATAGTAATATATTATCCCCTATAACGAAAGGCAGAAAATGAATATACAAGACTTTATGCACATACAAGAACTAGAGGAAAAAACAGACTTTGTTGTTTCTTGGTATGCTAAGAAATATAACAAGGTTATATTTAGAATAGGTAACTTGAATAAAGAGGGTTGTAGAACTTGGGAAAGCAACGGCAAAAAATATATGTGTTTCTGGGACACAGTATTGGAGAGATATACAACTTGCATTGACCCTATGATAACATACAAGCGAGGCGTGAATTGAGCTTAGAAATGTTTGATTATATAATAATGGGTACGGCAGTAATAGTATTTGCCTGGTATTATTTATTGCCTTGACAAGTAAATTAATAGAGGATATTATAGGACTATGAATACATTATTAATAATAGGACTGGTGATATGTGGAGCAGGGGCATTGTTATGGATAGTATGTACAGCAATGATAGCACACTACGACCAGAAGCTAGAAGCGTTAGACAGAAAAATAAGGAAGGATGACAAATGGCGAAGCGAGCAATCAAGACAACAAATCCCTTTTCAGGACAATCAGTAATGTTAACAGCTACTGAGTATCAGTTATACAATCTTATTAAGGGACAAGAGCAGATGGAATTATATGACCAGATGCAAAAAAATTTAGATAAATTTAGTAGACTAAATCCCAAAGCATATATGGTATTATTAGATTAGTTTATATATAGCGACGCCCTTCGGGCGTCGCGTATAGAGGTACCAGAAGCGTTGCAAATTCCAAATAAATAAAATAATATAATTAGTATATACGTTGTAAGGGGTCCCACAGGTATACCCTTTATGCCAAGTTTTGTATAAAGATAACAGGAAAATACTTGCTAGGTTTCAAAATTAATCCTAAAAAATTTTGCGCAAAATTTTTTTGAAATGAAAATAGATTTAGAAAAGATAAAAAGATTACCACCTGATGTAAGAAAAGAGTTCATGAAAACTTATCTTCAGCACGCTGAAAAGAAGAAAGAGGCTGGTATAAGAGATGACTTCATGAAGTTTGTAAAACATGTGTGGCCAGATTTTATTGAAGGACGCCACCACAAGATAGTCGCTGAAAAATTCAATCAGATAGCAGAAGGTAAGATTAAAAGGCTGATTATAAATATGCCACCAAGACATACAAAGTCTGAGTTTGCTAGCTACTTGCTGCCCGCTTGGATGGTGGGTAGAAACCCAAAGCTCAAGATCATTCAATCTACTAACACCACAGAACTGTCGGTTAGGTTCGGGCGTAAAGCAAAACAACTTATCGACTCAGCAGAGTATCAATCAGTATTTAAAACAAAACTTAGAGAGGACTCACAAGCTGCAGGTAAGTGGGAGACACAGCAAGGCGGTGAGTATTACGCAGCTGGTGTCGGCTCCGCGATTACAGGTCGTGGTGCAGATCTTCTAATTATCGATGACCCGCACACAGAACAAGATGCCATGAACAGAGATGCCATGGAGAGAACTTTCGAATGGTATACATCAGGTCCTCGTCAACGTTTACAACCAGGTGGTGCTATTATTCTTGTCATGACAAGATGGAATACAAGAGATCTAACTGGGAGTCTGTTAGGCGCGCAGCGAGAGGCCAAAGCAGATCAGTGGGAGATTATAGAGTTTCCTGCTATTATGCCATCAGGTCAACCACTATGGCCAGAGTATTGGAAGTTAGAAGAACTAGAAGCAGTAAAGGCATCAACGGGTGTACAGAAATGGAACGCTCAGTATATGCAGAATCCAACATCAGAAGAGGGAGCTATTATTAAACGAGAGTGGTGGATGGAATGGGAAGAAGATTACATACCTGCACTCAAGCACGTCATACAATCTTACGATACAGCGTTTGGTAAAAAACAAACAGCGGATTACTCTGCTATTACAACATGGGGCGTGTTTTATTTAAATGATGATAGTCCTGCAAGTTTGATATTATTAGATGCTAAAAAAGGCAGATATGATTTTCCAGAGTTGAAACAAGTTGCTTTTGAGCAATGGAAGTATTGGGATCCTGATACAGTGATTATTGAGTCGAAAGCATCGGGTCAGCCACTTACAGATGAGTTAAGAAAGATGGGTATACCTGTTGTAAATTTTAGTCCGTCTAAAGGAAACGATAAGCATACTAGAGTTAATTCTGTTGCACCTTTATTTGAATCTGGTATGATATACGCTCCGAACCAGGAATTTGCTGAAGAAGTGATCGAGGAGTGTGCGGCGTTTCCCTTTGGTGAACATGACGATTTGGTTGACTCGACAACCCAAGCCATCATGCGTTTCAGACAGGGTGGCTTTGTATTACATCCTGACGATGAAAAAGACGAGGTTATAACAAAAGTTAAAAGGAACTATTATTAATTATGGGTGCACTAGCATTAAAGATATTAGAAGTCTTAAGAAAACTATACGGCAAAGAGTTTGTTAGTAAAACTATCGGCACCAGAGCAAACGTAGTAAAACCTAAAGAGTTTGACACTAACGCACCAACAAAAAATATTTATTCCAAAGACGCTTTTAGAGATGCTAAACTTCAAGGCATTGTTGACGAAAAGATTCAAGAATATACTCCGTTTATATTTTCCAACAAGAATGCAAGAGAGCAGATGAACTTCTTAGAAAACGCTGAACAATTGTTAAAACAAAAGAAAAAAGATTTCGGTGTTACAGATCAATTAGAATCAGTTAAAAAACAAAAACCTGAAGCAGAAGTTGTTGATATCAAGACAGGTAAAAAAGCTGAGGGTATTGAAACATTAAAAGAAGATTTAGGTTTACCACCAGAAGTAGATCCTAAGAGTCAAATGGGTAAAGCTTTATTGGAGAGCAAACGTAATTTTAAAGCCATGGATGATGACATGGATGACACTCTAGGAAAAGCTGTAGATGCTTTCTTTGGAACAAAAAACACAGCTAAAACTTTTATGGAAGGTAGAAGAAGACCTATTATTAGACAAATATTATCAGAGGAAGATATTATTCAAAGAAACTTAAGTGAACAAGATTATGATGATTTATTATTTGGAAAAGACTTAGACAAAGGCGCAGATCCAAACAAAGATCCTTTCAAATACCTAGATAAGTATTTTGTAAGAGATGAGGATAAACTTGATATGTTAGATGACATCATTGATGAAATGCCTGGCAGCACACCAGCAGAAATATCCACAGAGTTTAAAAAAAGAACAGGTGGCCTAAAACCAAAAGATCCAGACCTTGGAGATAAATTAAAAGATTTACCTGATGATATTGATCCAGATGCCATGGCTGAAGGCGGCAGACCCGGCAAAGGTTTAGATTACTTAATGGGAGTATAAAATGGCCGAGTTTGGAACACCAGAAACTTGGAACATGAAGGTCGGTGACTTTATTGAAACAGAGTTACCGAAAGAAAAACCACAAGCACTTTTAGATTTACAAGAACAAAATAGAAAGCAAAGACTTCTAGATACTTTACAAAAGATTGGTCCAGGTTTGATGGATGAGTCTTTAGATTTTATTAGGAGAGAAGAACTCTCTAGGGGAAGTGGTAGAGTTGGGTTTGCAAAAGGTGGAGTACAATTACTAACACCTGGTATAATTAAAACAAAAGAGCTTTACGATCTTTTAATAAAAGCAGGTTTAAATTTACCTGAAGGTGCAGGAAATGCTTCTCGTATAGCAAGAGTATATGGTCTTGAAAGACCAAAAGAAGTAACTGTACAGTATACTGGACAGTCTCCTACAATACTAAAAAATCCAAAACAATTTTATATAAAACCCACAGAGTCACAATTAAAAGAAATTAAAAAACAATATGATATTAATCAATTAAAAAAAACTAGTTCTGGTCCTGGTAAAGAAGCTTTTGAATTAAGAAAAAAAAGAGCAACTGAATTATTGAAAACAGGTAAATACAGTATAGCCCAAGTTAACGAAATAATTAAAAAAGAATTTCCTACGCAGAAAGGAATGAAAACTACCATAGGTCAATTAGCAAAAAATATTAAAGGTGTTCCAAGCGGCGTAGAAGGAGATACTGCAACGATGATTACAAAAGTTAAAAAAGATTTAGAAAAATTAAATAAATCAGAAGTTAAAGATTTATTAAAAGCAGGTAATAAAAATTTACAAAGTTTAATTAATAAAACATCTAAAATTTTAGGAAGAGATAAAAGTTTAGCTACTAGAAGAATTGGACAGCTTATAGAAGCTTATAGAGGAGACGATAGATACCTAAAAGTAAAAGATGATTTATTAGTAAGACGTGTGCAACCTTTAATTAAAGGATTAGGTAAAATTGAAGGAACTAAATTATTTGGTGGTATTGGTGGTGGTTTACAAAGAATGGCAGCAGAAGGAGAATCTGCTAAATCAATGGGTAAGACTAGAACTTTTTTTGCTAGTTTAAGAAAAAGAATACAAGAGGCATTACCTAAATCAGGATATGAAACAGATGAAATTAAAAATATAAGATCATCAGCAAGATTTGGAACAGGTCCTTATAGTATGTTTGTTCAAGGTATTAAGTCTGACATTAATCAAGACAAAATGAAAACTTTAGATAAACAAACAAGTATTTATGAAAAAAGATTACAGGCAGCTAAACCAGAAGACAAACCTAAAATAGCAGAAGAATATAATACTAAAGCTAGAAAGTTTGCGGCAGAAGCAAATAAAAATTTAAAACCAGGACAACCTCCTGTAAGAGTTTTAGAAATAAGTTTTGACGAACCAAATAAAGTTATAAAAAATAAATATGCTTTGGATAATTACGGAGATCTATTTGATGATATATATAAAAAACACGGTTATTCTTTTAAAGTTCCAGCTGATGTAAAAACTATTGAAGAAATAAAACCTTTTTTAGAAGGAGGTCGTGGATTAAAAAAAGCAGCTCAACTTATTAGAGCAGGAGCTCCAAGAATATTTGGAATTCCAGCAGCAGCATATTTAAGTTATCAAGCTTTAGAAGGTGAGGCAACAGCAGACGAACCTGGTTTTGAAGATGAAGATGACAGCATATTACCAGAGGCTGCGGTTGCAACAGCAGCGGCTGCACCATTGGCAACAAAAAAAGGAAGAAGTATCTATGGAACAGCAGGAAAAGGATTATTAAAAACTCTACAAGTTTTAGGACAACCAAGTATAGCTGCTGGTATTGCAGCCGATGAATTAAGAAAAGGTAATATTAAAACAGGTGGCGCAGCTTTATTAGCGCCAGAACTTGCTGGATCGTTAGCTCCAGCAGGACGAGGTATATTATCTACGATAGGAAGAGTAGCAGCTAACCCATTTGGAAGATTTGCAAGAGCGTTTACACCTGTTGGATTAGCAACCATAGGAGCTGGTGCATTAAAAGATGTTTACGATGAGTATCAAAGAAGAGAAGCTCTAACAGATGAAGAGAGACTAGCAGAAGATATTGAGAGAGATAGAGCAGCTGATGAAATGATGGTAGGTGCAGCTGAGGGCGGCAGAATAGGTTTTGCTGATGGACCAAAGGATCCAAGCAAAAGAAAATTTATGAAGCTCATGGGTATATTATCTTTACTACCTTTTGGCATAGGTAAAGGATTTAAGATGGCAGAAAAAGCAGCACCTGTTGTAGCTGAAGGTGCAAAACTTGGTTTTGATAACTTTATCAAACTAGTCGCAAAAATTAAAGCATTTGGTAAAGAAGACCCTGCAAGAACTACTTTGGAAAGACAAAAGGCTACCACTTACACGGGTAAAGATGGAAGTGAATATGAATTAATAGAAGACATGGGCACTGGGGATATTAGAATTACAAAAGACAGACCAGGTGTTGCTGTTTATGGTCGTGGCACAGACGATGTAGAAGGCATAGATGTTATTGAAGATAAATCAACATTTGAATTTAAAGTAGGTCAAGCTGATGAAACTACAAAAGGTAAAAAACCACCGGATGAGTATGAGGAAGGAAAATTAGAGTCATTTGATGGCGAGACCTTTGATGCAGTCGATGACGTAGATGATCAGACAGTTAAGGAGATTTTAGATGAAATTGACTAAAACCGTACCCCCTAAAAGAGGCCCTGACCCACAGGGGTTGCTTATTAATTATAATACTGTTAAACCTGTAAAATTGGAGAAAATAAATGGCAGACATAGACAAATCTCTTCCAAACGTAGAGCAAGAGATAAAAGTACCATCGCCTGAAGAAATAGAAGTTGCTCAAGAAGAGGAGCAACAAAAAGCTATTGAAGAGGGCGGACCAGTAGAAGTTACAGAAAATGAAGATGGATCCGTAGATATAAACTATGATCCGTCAATAGGATCTGTTGAAGGTGGACAAAATCATTACGACAATTTAGCAGAGCACTTACCTGATGATATTCTTGGAAGACTTGGAACTTCTTTGTATCAAAATTATCAAGACTATAAAAATTCTAGAAAAGATTGGGAAAGAGGATACAGAGAGGGTTTAGATCTTTTAGGATTTAAATACGATAACAGAACAGAGCCCTTTCAAGGTGCAAGTGGCGCGACACACCCTGTATTAGCTGAAGCTGTCACACAGTTTCAAGCGTTAGCTTACAAAGAATTATTACCAGCCAATGGCCCAGTCAGAACACAAATTTTAGGAGCACCAACTCCAGATAAAGAACAACAAGCTCAAAGAGTAAAAGATTTCATGAACTATCAGATCATGGATAAGATGAAAGACTACGAACCAGATTTTGATTCTATGTTATTTCATTTACCTTTAGCAGGATCTGCTTTTAAAAAGGTG
>VTLG01016820.1_pt1 | contig 16712 bp, 13 predicted proteins | sample 4694571 | NCBI WGS metagenome assembly VTLG01 (sample SAMN12604809, study PRJNA352737) | marine metagenome | biome: ENVO:00000447; feature: ENVO:00000209|ENVO:00000569|ENVO:01000036; material: ENVO:00002151; isolation source: viral sequences binned using virsorter ...
GAAGTTACCTATACAGGTTACGATTTGTTTGAGGATGCTACAGAAGATACAGATCTGGAAGAGTTCAATCACAAAGCTCATGTTAATATGAAAGCTGTTGAGAAAAGATTAACAGAGTTCAAAGATAGCATGAAGAAAGATAAGAATAAAACCTTTAACTTTACCTTGGTCAAGGGTAATACACGAGATACTCTGGTAAAGGCAGAGCCTGACTTAGCTCTGATAGGTGGTGGTAATAGTATTATAACTACACAGAATGATTACTCCAAGCTGGAAGGCTCTCGTGTCAAGATGGTGGATAACTATTTCAGTGAGGATGCTGATAAGAAACAACCATCCAAGAAATATCATGGAGCAAACATACTGATACAGACACTGGAGAGTGTGAAGAGAATAGTTCTTCCTTCCTCTGACCCTGTTAAGGATGGTGGAGTAACTCATTATTGTATTATATATAATGAAGCTACAACTCCAGCCCTTCCTGATAGCTTACTTAACGTACCTATTGTGGTACATCCACGAGACTGTGTAGATAAAGAGTATATACAGAGTAACATCATGGAGAACATGAAGCTAATGGACAAGGACAAGTTCCTTGGTAAGTGTATACCTCATAATGGGGAAGTTATTGTAGTGTCAGGTGGACACTCAACGGACTTCTCTAAAGTTAAGCAGCTTATAAAAGAGAAACCAGATGCTAAAGTACTATGTGTAAAGCATTCGTATCCTAAACTATTGGAGAATGGTATCAAACCTTGGGCCTGTATTGTACTTGATCCACGATCTATTGAAGGAGAGAGTACACATGGAGTGATACGTAAGGATCTATTCAAGACTATTGATCCTACCACTAAGTTCTTTGTGGCATCCATGACTGATCCATCTGTTACTAAGTATCTATTGGAAAAGAAAGCTGACATCTATGGATGGCATGCCTTTACCGAATCACTACGTAATGAAGACGAGAGAGAACAGGAGATAGAGAACCAGAAGGTACATGTAATGCCTAACCTTGGCATACCAGAAGGCTCTACTCTTATTACAGGTGGTACGTGTGCAGCCATGAGGTGCCTTGGTATCATGCACACAATGGGCTTTAGAACATTTGATCTCTTTGGATTTGATTCTTCCATGCAAAAGCAACCTACTCCAGAACAGATGAAAGAGACAACAGGTGCAGAAGACGAAGAGCCAAAGCCTAAGTACATACAGGTTAATGTACGTGGAGAAAACTTCTGGACTACAGGTGAGCTACTGGCTATGGCACAGGATTGTGAACGTACCTTTAATGATGCATCTATGAACTTAACACTGGATGTACATGGAGACAACACACTCGTTAGTGCTCTATGGAAACTATATCTGGATGAACGAAAGATTGGTGAGTTTAAGGATGCCTTTAATGACTGAGCCATCCACTGAGTATAATGAATTAGTAAATGAATACAAAGAATTACATCAAGATCCTACTATGTTTCCGGGTAAGAGTGTACTAAAGTATACACATTACATTAGATCTATTCTAAAGGATAACAAGTGTAAGACTCTTCTGGATTATGGTAGTGGTAAGGGATACTTATATGAAGCAGATCATCCTTATACTAAGAAGAAGCTGACTAAACCATTGGATAAGTTCTGGAATCTTAACTCAGTAACATGTTATGATCCGGGTGTGGAGAAGTTCTCCAAGCTACCTGAAGGAGTATTCGATGCAGTCATAGCTGTTGATGTTATGGAACACGTACCTACAGAGGATGCAGAGTGGGTGCTGGATAAGATTATGGGCTACTCAAGCAAGGCTGTATTCCTGAACATAGCCTGTTACGAAGCACTTAAAACATTTAAGAATGGTAAGAACGTACACGTATCTGTACATTCTCCTGAATGGTGGATGGACTTATTGAATAAAGTATGGTATAATAAGCACCATGAATGGACAACTGTTCATGTAACCTTTGAGGAAGTGGAGGAAAGATTTGTCTCGTCTGGAATATTTAAAACAAATGTTTTGTACAGCCATTAGGAATATGGTGGAAGATTGGGAACTGGTATTATCCCTATTTGTTCTCAGCTTTGTATTTTTATTCTTTGCTAATATATATTTAACATAGGAGAATACTATGGCTATAGGACTTATAGAATCAGTAGTAGGTGTGGTAGATAATGTACTGGATAAGTTTGTCGAGGACAAAGATCTACGTGCCAAGCTAAACCATGAGCTGAAGACACAGGTGCAACGAGCTAATCTTGCACAGATAGATGTTAATAAGGAACAGGCCAAACATCCTTCTATCTTTGTGGCAGGAGCTAGGCCAGCTATCATGTGGATATGTGCCTTTGGATTAGGATGGCAATTCGTATTCCAGCCTATATGTCTATGGGTACTAGCTATATGGGCTACTGATGTAGTCATGCCTATCATACCAACAGAAGGACTGATGACATTAACCTTATCCTTACTTGGTCTTGGTGGTATGAGAAGTTTTGAGAAGACCAAAGGTATACAGAGAGACAATCTTAAATAATGCTAACAGATAAACAAGAGAGGTTTGCTCAAGCATACATCCTACATCGTAATGCAACAGAAGCTGCGAAGGCTGCTGGATATGCTGCACGATCTGCCTATAATCAAGGCTATAGGATGTTAAAGAATGAAGAGATAGTAGAGAGAATAGCTGATCTTGAGAATGAACTTGAAACAAACATTGATGTAATAGAGGAGATAGAAAATCAATATACATTTGCGAAAGCAAATGGACATACGAATAGTGCTATTAAAGCACTTGAACTCCTGTCCAGAATACGTGGAGCTAGAAGCGATAAAGAAATAGATATGTCAGAGGAAGGATTGGAGACAGCTATCGTGGAAGCTATGCAGGTACTGGGTAAGGAGAAGGTTAACGAACTTGTTAATAAATGTAACTTTACATAGGAGAAATATATGAAGATTATAGCCGCTTTAGTAGCTAGTTTATTTTTAATTGCTGCTTGTAATGAAGATAAAGAAGCACAAGCAAGTAATGTTACTGTTGAAGATCTGGCTCCGTTGCCCACTAGGACAGCAGATCTAGGTATTACATTAGGTACTCGTTATGAACTTAATGCTGATGATAGCACTCAGAATAAGATGAGGCTCTTTCTTTCAAAACAATTCTTGGAAGACAATGTTATCAAGGTAGCTTGGACACGTAAGATAGGACGAACTGTTAACTTCTTTCGTTCTTCTACTGTGAATGGTGTGAACTATAGAGATACAGGAGATATATTCCTAGAATATAGCCGTAGTTTTTAGTTCCTCTCTCTGTTAAATAGTTCAAAGAGTGTTCGTATTTTATCTTTTATGATTTGAATATCTGAATGCATCTTTGCCAGCACAACGATAAGAGTAGTAAGTGCAAGGAAGATGGGCCAAGACGTTCTAATAAATTCCATCCAATCCATTTATTACTCCTTATCGTTGCGTTACTTATAACTCCATATCGTTGGAGATTGATGATCGTCCATATCTAGGTGGACAAACCTATCTTCCTTAGAGCCATGCTGCTTTATGCCTATACCTTTAAAGCCATGCTCTGTTGCTAATCTAATTATATTATATGCTTTCTTACCATGACATGCAATGTCTACTGCTATACCTCGTAGGTGAGGAGAGTTCCTACTGCCGCCTATAACATCATTGTAGGCCATATGTCTGTAGCCTGATATTATATTCATATGTTGATCTAGTTCTTTGCGAAGAGCTACGAGTCTTTTCATAAACTCTTCATTCATATTTATTTCCCCTGTTCCTTTACATCTTAAATCGTCTTCTGAGAAAAACTCCCATCGTTTCTTCATTATAACTCCTTATATGGGTCGTGCACTATATGGGTATGGATTACGTTGTATCATCCCACCTGTATTTTTTCTGGAAAATAAGGCTGCTTCTTCTCCACGCCTTGCTACTAGTCCACCTAGTAAAACTTTATCTCCATCTTTATTTGTACCTTTTGTAAATCCTTGTTCAGCATCGAACAGTTCAAATGCAAATCTTTCTTTATCACCTTTTCTTAAAGCCTTTATAGCTTCTGTATCTTTAAGATTTGTATAACCTACATTCTGCATGAATGGAATAAGAGCCTCTTTTTCTGCTCTACTAAAAGACATACCTTCTGGTAACTGTCTTTCCAGCTTCTCTATATCTTTTAAACTTTCTGATATTTGAATATCCAAGTCTGCTTCTGATTGTTCAACTGTCCACGGTATATCTTTCTTATCGCTATCAATGGTTCTACCGTATCCAGCTACATATGTCTTACCACCATAGTCTGGATAAGGAGTAAGGTGTGGGTTACCTGACTGATTAACTGACTCATACTTACGTATTAGAGCAGCAGCAGCAGGGTACTGATCTGATATCCTAACAGGAGTAGGTTCTTCCATAGGTAGTGGATCAACCATTACTTATCCATCCTCATGTAGTCATCTATCTTATTTTCAATTCTATCAAACCTTGCCATAATCTGGTGTAGGTCATCCTTAACTTCTTGTTTGGTTGCATAGGTCAGAGCTATATGCTCCCTATTACCTAACCCTTCCTCACGTATCTTTGTAATGGATGCTGAAGTGGTACGTATCCACCACAGAAATCCACCAATAGCCATCGTGAGTATGGCATTCCAGATCATGGTCATGTCTTGCATTTTTTAACTCCTATTCTGATCCCATTCTCATTACTAAACTTTGTCTCCATATCTCTAACAACTGTTTTTCTGCTTCTTTTATAGGTGGTATTTGCAGTCCATTATCTTTAGCAAATCTTGCCCACTTACGCATATCTGCTGTATTAGGTTTGGGAGGTATAAACATACCGTTACCAACTAAGTTTCTTAACATTGTCTTATCAAGTTTATCTGAAAACAAATAATCATTAGTAACATAGTCCATAATCTGTTTATTACTTAAACCAGCAGCCTTTGCTCTTTCAATAGTATTAGCCATCTTTCTTGCAGCTCTATACTGTATCTCCAAAGATCTTGCATACCCTTCTGTAAGTTGATCTACATTTATAGGCTCTTGTTCCTTAATCATTCTACTAAATATCTGAGAAGATTTTCCAGTTATAGATTTTTGTTCTATTAATTCACCAAGCATATTATTTTTTATATCATAGCGTTCTGGACGTATACCTACTAAACCTAAGATCGAATCAAATGTAGTATATTTTCTTGGCATCACTCCCGGCTTTAATGCGTATGGTGCTGCCTTACCTTCTGCATCTTTAGGACGATCTGTAATGGAACTTATAGTTTTACCTATATCTCTGACTATTCCCGGCTCATAAGGTTTCCATACTTCTCTAATAACATTACCAATATTACGACTAAATGTATTTTGGTCGTTATCCCATATTACTCTTCCATACTCATCTTGGTTGGACTCTAAATTAGAAACGGCTGTAGCCCACATAGATGGACCCATAATATTATATAGAGGTTTTGCGAAATGATCAGCAACTCGCTGCATAACTGTCTTCTCACTGAACGTACCATTAATCATATCACGCATAGCTCCACGTATAGGATCTTGCATAACAGCATATGGATTTAAGAAAGACAAATTTAATCTTACTCCTTCACCATTCTTAGGTTCAGTCAACCACATATACTGATTCCCTTTTGCCCAATCCTTATCAAAACTTTCTATTGCATCAGTTTCCTCATCTAAAGTTTCTTCTCCTCTCATCCAATCTACTAAGTCTCCACCTTTATCATATGCTTTCTTTGCCAGATACCAAGTGGAAGCACCACCCATCATTCCAGCCGATGACTGAGCAGCTATTTGAGAACCAAGTCTACGTTTCCCTAATGATTCTTGAGCTTGTCCTACCTTTGTTCCATCAGGTAAAGTAAGCCCTCTCTTCTTTACTTTAATACCTTCTAGCCAATCATTTCCAGAACTCCATAAAATATCTTTCATAGTTCTTGCTAGTTCTGTATTAAAAGCAAGGAAGTCTGCTGCTGGTAATAGACGAGCATACCTTACAAATTGAGGAACTCCTGCATAGTTTTGCATATGCTTTCCAACCATGTCTGCTGCAACAGAGTCCAGCCGTGTGATATTTACATCAACACCATCTGCACTTTTAAAAGTATGGACAATATCCAACTCAGGATCATAGTCTAAACCTCCCTGTTTATCCATAGCTCTTAGTAAATCGTTTTCTTCTGGTGTTAGTTCTTCACCAGCCTGTCTCTTTGCTTTTGCAACATGAGCCATATCTCTGAGGATAGGTCTTTGCATATCTTTCTCACTAAGAAAACCAAACTCTTTCCATACATCATCCATTAACTGATAGAATTTAGTAGCTGCTATATTATATTTCTTTGCTTTTCTTTGTAAAATATTTCCACCTTTATATAAAGGATTATTCATATTCCAATAAGAAGGATCTCCTGCTTCTCCTAAAGTTGCTCTGAACTGTCCCATAATAGTACCGCTTTGAAGATATCCTAAATACATTCCCTTTTCCATTTGAGCTTGCAAGGCAGTATCACTCATTTGATACATACCTTTCATAATCTTAGGAATTGCTTTTAAATTTCTTGGATTTATATATCCTGCACCTACTGCCATTATACCTGCACTTAAAAAGTTTCTAGCTATAGCTCCTGTATTATATACAGTCTTTGCTAATCTTGTATGAGCCTGTTGTGCAAGGTAAAATTGTAGTGCTCGGCCAAATTTAACATCGTGAAATATTTCATTACCATTAGTTATAGCATCTGCAACTTCATTAGTTCCATGCATATTATCTAAAGGACGATTGATTCCACTTTCCTCTACTTTTAATCCTTCTGCTAAAGGCCGTGAAACACCAGCTCTTTTTGGCATCCTTGTTTGTAATGCTTGTGTTCTTCCTAAATCTGCATTATATGTTCCTGCTCCATCCAACAATCCAGCTCTTATAAGATCTGCAAGTTCTTTTTCATACTGATATGTAGCTATAGTTTGTTCCAACTTCATAACTGAGTTTTGAAAATTAGTGAATGGATCTTTATACTCTCCCATTACAGCTCGTATCTGACTTGGGATATCTTCCCTACGTTCTAATATTTTTAATGGTTTATTTCCTAGTGGCTTTTCACCAGTGAATACTTGGAAGAATCCTTCTTCATCAACTGCATGTGTAACTTCATGCATAAGTTTATCAAGAAGACCATGCTTTCCTAGATACGATTGATGTAATTGTATCTCTTCTGGTGTTAATCCTGCTTTCTTATAATCAAATTGTTCCAAGCCATTTTCTGTATACCTACCCGTCATAGCTTTGTCGTCTACTTTTTTAAATTCAGCATCCCTTCTTAGTCTACCACGTATAAAGTTACGTGCATTAGACATTACTTCTACATTAGCTTCTATCTTTGTAGCCCAATTTGGATTATCGAATACTTCGTATTGTCTGGTAATCCATAACTCAGGATCTTTACCATCTATAGAGTTACGTATTTTAAAAGCAAGACTACCATCTTTTAGTTTACCATCCTTATCATATTCTTTTTTTAATACTCCGCTATCCCATAGCCTTTCCTGTAGATAATTAATATGTCCACGCATTGCTTTTAATTCATTGGAAACATTCTTAGGAAGATTTTCAGCAGACCCACGTAAGAATCTATCCATAGCTTCAAACTGTTCTGGAGCCATATCCTTTAGCTTAACACCATAATCAACTTCAATAGCCTTTTTTAAACTACCTAATCTTTTTTGTATTGCTCGTTCTGCTTTAAGAGAATTACTATCATACCTTCTTCTTGCCGATTGAAATCTTCTTCCTAATCCGCTGGAAGCACTAGTCATTCTCTTAACTCTACCCCACAGTTTTTCCGTATGCTTACGTCCAGTTTTAGGATCTACTACACCAGCTCCAAACTCACCAATTTTCTTACCTATGAACTGGCCTCTCTTAGTACCTGCCTTTTCTATTTCAATACCATACCGACTAAAGATATCTGCAATCTCTTCATATGTGAGATTTTTTGCAGCATCTCCTTCTGCACCTATCTTCTTTAAATGCTTTTGTAGAGCTGCTCTTACGCCTTGTATATCTAATTTAACAGTTCCATTTAATTCTAAATCACGTTGTACTTCAGCAGCTACAGATTCAATATCAACTGCTGATGTCTTATTTGGAATTGTACTATCCATAGTCTGTAAATTCTTCTGATTTTTTACATACTCAAGATGGTCTAGTCTTCCTTGATGATTACGTAATCTTCTTCTTGATCCTATTAAAGCTGCTTTTTCTCCTATCTGTCTAGCAACAGGACCACCTAGACCAGCTCCCATTAGCACAGCTTGAGTAGTTTGCCAAGGTTTATACTCTTCCCATCCATCTCTACCTAGCTCTCTGTTTAACATTTGATACTCATAATCATATCCACCTGACCATGCGGCTGTACTAAAAATACCTGCTCTACCAGCATTCCTACCCAATTCTTTAGCTGCTTGTTTTTGTGCTTGGTCTAATGTCTCTGTTGTTATCTCTTTTGAGAAACCTGTCTTAGCCCATTGTTCTGCTGCTTCTTTACTTACCCTTTCCTTCAATGCTTTTTTAGTAAGAGCATCTGTGGAAAATGCATCAATAATTTCATTTGCTTTTTTCCATCCAAACTTTCTTACAATTCCTTTAGCACCCAGTGCTACTAAAGCAGTACCCCATGTCGTAGGATCTTTTATAGTTTGCCATCCTGCATCCCATGCTGATCCACGTTCAAAACGAGCTGAAGCCTTTGTATCATCCCATATGTCCATAGAATTAATAAATGCATTTCTTGTTCTTTCGTTCATATCTCCAGATGTTATATCATATATAGTTAATCCCATATTAACCATATCATTACCTAATTGAGAATGTCTTCTTTTAAGCCACTTAGATAGTTCAGTATCAGACTTTCTCCACTTTTTTCCTTCTTCACTCTCATAAATAGTACGTGCATTGGCAAGCCACTCTTTATTTGTATCTAGATCTTTCATAACAAAAGTTGGTTCGTATACTTCTTCTAGCTCTACTGTAGGTTCAATAAGTTTACCCCAACTTTGTCTTGAAAAAGGATCTAGTTGTACAGGTGCTATGACTCGTTCATACTTTCTACCAGTTTCTGTCTTAACTCCTGTCTGTGGATCATTAGCTAAAAATGAAACACCAGTTTCAGGATCTGTACGTATAGGACCATCCTCAGAAGTATAGTATTTATAATCAGTAATACCAAATTTTCTAGGTAGATCTTTTATATCTTGGATAACTCCTAAACCTTTTTCAGTTAAGACTTTTAGAGCAGGTAGTTGAGACTGCATAGATAAAGGAAGAGTAGAAGCACCCTTCTTAGTTTCTTTTTTATCTGGCTTATCAGATTTAGAAGTTTCTTTTGGACTCCTACCACGAGGAGCAGGAGAGCTATCAGGTATAGTTACACCAAACTCTTTGAAGAACTCAGCCTTATCCCTATCAGGAAAATGATCTTTGTGAATCATGTCTCCTAATTCTTGATCAGAATAACTATCAAATTGTGGATAGGCTTCTCTATATTCGTTTATAGTTCTCATCTAGTATCCTATATTTTACGTAGATTTGATTATGGTTTTGGAACTGGTAAATACTGAGCAGGTACAGCTTCTATACCTGCTGCATGTGCTTCTGCACCTTCTAGTTTACTTTCTATTGCACCCTTCATATATGCTTTATATGCTTCATTAAAGTCAGCTAAAGCTCCCTTATCTATAGCTTCACCATCAATAGATAGTGGATCACCATTTGCATCTGTTACAACATGTGCTCCAAACATCATTGCAGCAAGTGCTTTTCTTCCTTCAGTAAACACACCTATTTTTAATGCATCAGGTAAACCTTGTGCTCTATAATAAGCCTCTTGTGCATCAGCTTCTTGCTTAGTTATTTCATAATTAGCTGCATCTTGATCTCTACTATATTGAGTTTCTTCTATACCTGCTTCTGCTTCAAGACCAGCTATCTCAGCCGCTGCTATTTGATCACCTAGATCCATATCTTTTCCATAGTATTCTTCTTCTGTAGCAAGTACTTCATCTACACTAGGTTGACCAGCCGATACTGTTGCACCTAGTAGACCACGTAGCCCACCTTGTTGAGCAGCAGGAGATACATCAGTACCTAGTCTTCCAAAGAACTTAGCAACATTACCCCACTGAGCTTGCTGTCTTCGTTCATCTAACTGAGCTTGTCGTTGTTCATATCTTTCTGATTGTTCTCTTATTCGATCTGCTAGTTCCTGTCTTTTTGATAAGTCTCCTCTTGAAAAAGTAGGATTATCATATGCAAACGCTGCTCCTGCTTTCATTGCTTCTAATCTATCCAGTTCTTTTTCAAGTGCTGCGGCCTGTTGATTTAATTGACCTTGCCTCATACTACCTCTTCCACCACCTGTGTACCAATTAGGAGCACCACTAGTTGCTAATGATACTATACCACCTTCAGCATACTGACTACCTGCCGTACCGGGATTAAACTCAGCATAACCTGTCTTACCTGCTCCACCACTAGTACCCATACCTAATGCTTTTAATTTTCTTAAAAATTTAGGATTTCTTTGTAGTATTAGATTCATTATTCCATCATTAGTAGGTCTTGCTCCAAAGCCTTCTCCACCTTGTGCTTTTTGTATTGCAGCACTTACCTTACTACCCATAAATCTATTTACAACACCACCACCACCTACAGGTTCAGACAATCCACGTATGGCTGCTCCTCTTTGCCGTAGCATCTCTATCGTATCTAGTTCGTTAGGTTGCTGTTGATCCATCATTGGCTGACCACCACCTTGCAATCCTACAAGACCACCTTCTTTCTTGAAGCCGCCAAAGGCTCCATACAATCCAGCAGCAGTACCTAGTCCACCTACTAGTGTCTGTGCCAAGGATGGAGTTGCAAGTGTGTCTGTTGTAGTTCTTTGTTGAGATGCATCTAATGGAAAACCTCGTATTAATGAAGCATATCGTTGCAAGGATCTTTGAGGGAATGCCTGTTCTTCCAAGAACTCACGCCTTGCCAGATCAAGAGCTTGCTGTTCTCTCTGCTGTTGTATCTCTCCAATACCTGCCAGACCAGATAGATCCGATCTTGCACGAGTACCTGTTATATCTCCCAATGCTGCAAACTGTCTACCACCTGTCATCTCTCTTTGTCGTTGTTGTTCAGCAGCTAACTGTGCATTCTGAAATGCAGAAGACAATCCTCGTGCTTGTATATCACCTAGTCTTTCAGCTAGATTTCTTTCAGCTTCTGATTCTACCAAGGCTTGTCTAGTTCCACCAAAGGAACCAGCTCCAACAGCTTGTGCTGCCCTACCCTGTACTGCTGCCTCTTCATCTCTTATGGCTTCTCTCTTGGCTATATCTACCACATTCTGTAAGAATGGGTCCATCCTACGTTGTATATCTTCTGTACCTATCTCTGCTGTACCTAATGCAGTAGCAGATAAAGCTGGTTGATAGTATGTTCTTGGATCAGCAAGAGCCGTACCAGCTAATCCTGTAAATTGTCTTCTACCTAATTCCTGTGCAGCTAATTGTTCAGGTCCAAACTCAGCTATCTGTGGACCGGGGAATGGTTGGAATCCTTCTTCCTGTTCTCTCTCAAACTCTGCCTGTCCTTGTGTAAGTACGTCTTTAACAAATGGTCTTAGCTCTGCTGGAAAAGATGCTTCCTGTTTAACTTGCTGTTGAGGAGCAGGAGCAGGTTGACCACCACCACCACCGAACTGTCTTAGTCCAGTAATCTCATTAATTGTTCCTGACCCACCTATAGATTTTAACAGACGAGCTTCAAATGTATTTACATGAGCTAGTTCTGTATCTCCTTCTGTACCATAACCTGCAAGTTCACTGTACAAATCATTGAACAGCTCTACCTTCTCAGGCATTGTCAGAGTTGATTTATATTCTTTAATGTCAGTCATCTTTCATATCCTTTACTAAGACAGTGTAGTACTTCTTATATCCTTTATCTTTTAGCAATCTAATCCATCCATCACGTTGTGCTACAATTTCAACATAATCTATATTCTGTTTCTTGCAAAAATCTTCTGTAGCTTTGTACCAATCTTCCAACCATAAATCCATTGTATTATTATTTGTAGCAGCTAGTTCCATTCTTAAATTACTCTTTTGAGCATAATGAATTATCTGTGTAGTACATGCTCCTATAATTTCATTCTTCTCCGTATCTAATATTACCCATAATTGCTGTACTTTACTTTTTAAATAACCTTTTATATCTTCTAAAGTATTCTCTCCTATAGATTTCTCCAGTGGCTTTCTTAACAATTCTTCCACATGAGTCCATATAATATCAATATGTTTAGCTTCTACTTGATAAATACGCATCTATATTAAACTTGAAAGTTCCTTTCCTGCATCCAGTTGAGTCTGTTGCTTATTTGTACCATGTGCTTTCTTACGAAGCAGTTGATTAAATTGATCCAGCATCTTGGAACCAGCAGTACTACTACCATTACCTAGCATGGAGACTACATCGGCTGGCATTACATATTCATCTGAACTTAGGAGAGCCATGTCAGGAGTATTAGGTATATCTGCTGGAGTTTGAGGTACTACTCCAAATGCTACATCGTCATCCATACCATCTCCCTGACCCATTACTCTTCCTTCAAAGACAGGAGTATTACCACCTGTAGCTAGTCCTACAATTCCACCAGTAGCTGCTTCCTGTAGTTGAGGTAGATTAGCAGCTCTATTCAATAGATCTTCTAAAGCAGCATCACCCTGTTCTTGGAATGCTGTAGCAGTAACTTGAGGTACACCAGCAGTAGATTGAGGTACACCAGCAGTAGATTGATCTAATAAACTTTGAAAGAGTGCAGCATCTTCTATAGTACTAGGAGAACTTCCACCTATTCTTGCTAGAGTTTCTTGAGCATTGAATGGATTAATAGTAAATTCTCTAGCTTGTATAGCTTCCTCTACAGGAGGAGGAGGTTTTACAGGATCATTTCTTCCTCTACCTCGACTATTCGTTATAGCTGGATGTTCTGCTGGTCCACCATAAGGATTATTACCGGGATGTCCTACATTACCACCCGGATATAAACCTACAATACCACCTTGCTTGGCTACATTAACATCCTGCTCTGTGAACCAGCTTTGTGGTTGCCCTGCTGTGGGAGAGCTACTTAGATACTGTGCTATTATCTCATCTCTATTACGTCCTACAGGAGTACGTATAGGTAGAGGATCTACTCTTGGAAATTCAACTATTTCTTCTTGTTCTTCCAATGGTTCAGGATATTGTGGTTGTAACATGGAGTATCCTAACAATCCACCACCACCTATGATACCAGCTTTTTCTAAATCACTGCGTCTATCCCACCAATCACCTAATTTACCTAGTCCTGTTTTTTCTGCTGCATCAGCAGTAGTAGCAGCAGCTTTAGAATCACCACCAACATTTTCAGTACCACCTATATTATATGCATCTCGTGTTGCCTCTCTTTGACTCAGAGCAACAGGATCACCAGTAGTAGTCTGATTAAGAGTAGCAGCATTTCCAGAAGGTAAGGATGTTCCTTCGACTGCACGGCCTGTCCAATCTACTGCTGGATGTTGTGTTATAGGTACTCGTGTTGTAGCTGGATTAGATAGACTAGGAATAGGACGAGTAGCTGCTCCAGCTTGTCCATACATTGTTGGATTTGGTTCTATAGGTACTCGTGGAGGAGGTGTAACAGGTACTCCATGAACTATATTTGTACCTGTACCAGCCATACTTGCTGATCCATCTGTACCAATATAACTCGGTTTAACCATAGGTACAGTTGGAATTTCCGTCTGTACAGTATTACTGCCGGGAGAAGAGGCACTACTTACTGGATCACCGCTCATTGCTCCACTAAGACCACCCATAGCAGCACCCATAAGTATATCACGCATTGGATTATCACTATCACCAAAGAGAGAACGAACACCACCCATTGCTCCACCAACAAGCATTCCTTGTCCTATGGCACCTAGACCTGTCCACATTCCACCTAATGCTGTTCCTGCTGTTGCTGCACCTATAGCTGGACCTGCAACTCCACCTAAAGCTCCAAAGGCAGCACCCTTTAAAGGATCACCACCTGTAATAGCTGAACCTATACCACCTATGGCAGCACCAGTTAAGGCTGGCATTACGAAAGGCATTATGGCAGCAGGTAAGAATGCTTCTGGTAGACCAGTTTCAGGATTAGTTGTAAGAGGAGCAATAGATGCTAATCCTTGTACTTCTTCTGGATTAACATGGATTAACATTGTATCTCCATACCTACCTTTAGATGCTACTTCTTCTACACTATTCTGTAATCCCATATCTCCACCGCCTTCTCTACGTACAGGCTGACGAGCAGGTCCACGTTTTAGAAGTTGCATAGCATTGTACCTATCCATAGCATTAGGCACTTCAGCTTCTGTTCCTATCATATCTTGTAGTTGTTCCAGTTGTTTTACATTGTATGCCATTACTTCATTCTCCGTGGATTAGCGTAGTTCGATTGTGGTAATGTATTATTAGCAATAAAAGTACTCTGTTGATTTGGATGGTAGTACATAGGATTGTCAAGATTAGTCATTGGCTTAACTAGAGTTTGTACTGTAGCAGACTTTAAGTAAATAGGTGTACCAAATACTCCTTTATTCATATTGGAAATAAAGCTACCATCTACTACATACTGTTTATATTCATCTCTAGTCATTAGTTTAGATCCTGCCATGCTTGTGTTCCTGCTGTACTAACATATCCTTTAAACTTACCACTACTAACTGAGTAAGCTATGTCACCTTTATCTGGCCTCTTAATACTACCTACCGTTACTACTGCATAAATATTAGTAGCTGGTTTAGCATCTTCTATCTGATCTCGTGTATCCAGTTCATTAACAAGTGCAGCACCCCATTGCTGAAACCTATTGTAAACATATGCTACTCCCCTCTGAACATCATCAGGAAATATTATTGGAAACTCTGGATACCTAGCCATTATCTCATCCCATCAGGTTGCATTGACATACGAATGGAACCCCATTGCCATTTCGTACCACCCGATTCACATGATACTCTTACTCTCCCCTGCCTTCCTCGTGCTCTTAAATCTACTTTACTTGTATTCTTTGATATGGAGAATGGTCCTTTCTCCACCAGATCTGAATCAGGTTGATCTGGAAAATTCTTTGTCTTTATGGAGAACTTAATTGTTCCATCATTCATAGTTAAATCAGGAATGATACGATCAATAAACATTAATTCATTACCATCCTGTATATCAAAGTCTGCTGACTCTAAGAATGAAGTAGCTGCTTCACCATTTACTGTAAAGATATTTTCAGGTTCATTGTTATATAAGTTATTACCTGCAACACTTACACCTGTTGTAATTGTATTATCAAAGGTTCCCTTGTCTGCAAAGGTAGTAAAGATACCACTTCCATAGGTCCAGTAGTTCTCATCAGGTGACCATATAACATAAGAGTCACACTCATTGGAATCCGTGGAAGGATATAACCATACTATCTCTTTAAACTCTGAATTAACTCCTGCAAATATCTTATCTTTCTGACTCTCGTTTAATCTATCAAATACATATCTACGTACTGTACAGTCCAAAGTTCGTACTTGCCCATCAAATGCATAGAAGTTATCAAAGCCCATCCATGCAGTACGACCATCATAGTCAACGGCTGCATGAGGAGCTATAAGTCCACAACCAGAACCCATCTGTGCAAACTTAAATGTAAATGGTGGACCTACAAATGTCTGTAACCATAGTGCATTATCTGTCCATATATTAATAGCATTTCTGGATCGTACTCCACCTACTATCTTATTACCATCAGTAATCTGTACTTCACCTGAAGTTGAACTAACAGATGGCACCCAATTAGTTTGATCTTCCTGATTAGACCATCGTACTGTCATTGGATCATATGTACCTGATGGTGATGCCGTAGTTCCAAATTGATTAACTCCAAGAGCTATGACATGTCTATCATTGGGAGATACCAAGATAGATGCAATCGTTGTAGGTGTGGAGTTTGTAGTTCCAGATACCTTTACTGCTCTTAAAGGAGTTGTTGATGCATCTGTATCGAATAGGTATAGTGTTCCATTCCTACGATTACATAGTACATCTTCGCCCCAATTATCTAAACTCCATTGTGTAATCTGACTTGAGAAACCTGTAGCCCCTACAGATGTAGGTTTATTATAAGCTCTGCCTGTAGTACCTTGTGGGAATATACGAGCAGTCATATTCAAATTAGAAGTAACATCTCCTGATGCACTTGCATTGGCCTTGGTTGTAATAATAATCTGTGTACTGGCTACAGATGTCACAGTAAATAGAGGACCACCTACACTTACTCCACCTACACTAGATTTAGTTAGTATAAGATTACCACCTACTGTGGCAGGTACAGCATCTATACTTGTGGGCTTAAAGAATACAAAGTCATTGGCAGCAGCATTATGAGCAGCTCCACAAGAAACAGTAACTAATGGACTACCAGCATTTGTTGTAACTTTACTTATACCTACAGATGTTGGCTCTGTAGCTGTATACTTAGCAGCACCAAATCCTAGACCGGGAGCAGCATTAGATACACCAGTAAAGATAGGATAGTGTACAGTAGCCTGACCTGAACTATTTT
>VTLG01001181.1_pt1 | contig 16711 bp, 13 predicted proteins | sample 4694571 | NCBI WGS metagenome assembly VTLG01 (sample SAMN12604809, study PRJNA352737) | marine metagenome | biome: ENVO:00000447; feature: ENVO:00000209|ENVO:00000569|ENVO:01000036; material: ENVO:00002151; isolation source: viral sequences binned using virsorter ...
TTTGAAGAGATGGTCTATTAACTTCTCTTCAAGGTAATTTGTCATTATACTCATTGTTAATCCTGTCTTTGTAGTTTTCTAAATTCAGCCGCAAAGAATCTATCTCGGAACAATCCTCGATAAGCTGCCATTCTTTTAAATTGCTTTAGCCAGAATGAATCATCAATTTCATCCATTCTATCTTTAAACATCTTAGCCCTATACTCAGGAGCATTTACTCTTTGCAGATTTAGCCAAAAAGCATAAGGTTGCATATAGTCATAGACCTCATCATGCGGATGTTTCTTTAGTAGTTGATCCATCAAAGCCTTAGCCTTGATTTCTCTCCTAGCCATATCAATCATCTTTATCTTTACGCTAGGTTTTGAGTCCTTAACTAAAGACTTCACCTGATTGATAAATGCTTTGCTACCTATATCCCTGTTGTAAAACTGAGCTATAGGTCTTAGTACCTTAGAATAGTATTCAGAATATACAGAAGAACCTGCCTCTTTAATCCCAACTGAGCCTTGTTCATACTCCGCCCATTTCTTATTGGTACTACCTATTACACCTCGAATACCAGCCGACTTTACTATTTGAGTCATGGCACTTTGAGATGCTTCAGGAGGTGTCGCTACAAAACTACCAGCAAACCAAGCTAAAGGATTCCGTGCTATGAATGAACCAAAGGCCGCTTGTGTTCTGGCAGGACTTACACCAACTGCTTGCCCTGCTAGTATTGCGGCATTATGTGTAGGAGTTCCACCCATAATCTCGGTATTAATTTCATCCCTAGCTTCAACCTCAGGACCACGATATATCTTTCTACCAGAAAAATCTACATTACCTGTATAAGCTAAAAGAACTTTCGCAATAGGTGGTATATTGTTCTGTAACTCTACAGGAGTTGCTACCTTAATTGCTTCATAGAAAGATTCAACCGCACTAATAGGAGGCATACCTTTTTCACCATAATAGAAGCGATCCAAAGCTAACTCCGTTGCCGCGTTAGCGAGCATAAAGAAAGGATTATATGCTTTCTTTATCTTAAAATAATGCTGTACTTCTTGACCAGATTTGTGATCTATTTCTTTGGCACCAGTAGGAATAATCCAATATCTCATTCTATTCTCCCACGGTATATCTTTGTAATACTCAGGGAAATGTTCTTCTATTAAAACTCTAGTTAAAGCAAGACCTAATGACAGCTGACCGACGGTACTTGCAACTCTCAATGCACCTTTGGCAGTCTTAATCTCACTCATTTGAGATGCCAGTATTTGAGCTTGTGCATTGGCAAATGGAACAAGTGAGTCAACAACGTGCATGAACTCACCACGTCTATTGTAATTCAACCTTCTCAGAGATTCATGTGAGGCTTCTTTAGGTGTATATTTGCCAGTCTTTATTAGCATATCCTGCTCAGTCATTCTCATGGCAACTTCCATAGTATGACCGAATTTACCAAGTGCTTGAATGGTGTTATTCCAACCTCTCTTAAATCTTTCAGTCATCTTACCCTGATCCATTATATTAGTGGATCTTCTCATCATTTCTTCCGCACTTACACTAGAAACAATAGTGGATATTGTACCATCTTCATCATGTACATATCTCTTCCAACGATCATCTTTCTTCCAAGCGTGCATGAAATTTTGAATCATTGGAAATGCACCAGTCTCAGCGTTATGCACATACATATCTTTTACAATAGTAGGAACAAACTTAGGTAAAGCCTGATGATGCGTTGCAATACTCCATAGATCAAGTGGATGTGTGAAGATAGCAAAGAATGGGTTAGTTGCTACTGCGGTCATTTGAATAGGATGAACACCAGACAACATACGCAAAGATGTTTGTAGATCACCTCCTAACATTCTGTCTTGCTTGGCTTCTAGCAAGGTTGATATTTTCTTTTCAATCCATACAGGAGTTTCAACTCCATCTTTCATAAAAGTATGGTTAACAAAATCCATCTCTTCGCCACCTACTCGTTTAGGCTTTTCACCAAAATGCCACCACTCAGAGTCTATCTTAGACATCTCATTAAATAGCTCATTCTTAGCTATAGCTGAATGCACATAAGCAATCCATTCATGCGTGAGTGCTTGTATATTAGTATGCTTTCCTTTTAAATCTGCATCAACCATTAAGTCATGTAAAGCGTTATCAGTCTGATTTAAATTACCCGGTCTTTTACCACGCTTTAGTAAGAAGTCTTGGTATTTGCCAACTGCCTCTCTGATAGTTTTTTGTGGAGTCCACTTATAATCTTTCAATATATCATAAGTTTTTTTGCCTACAATACCCGCTTCAGTAAGGTTCTCTAGCATATCAGCAAATAAATCTTCAATAGCTTTTACTTTACCTTTCATCTTATCCCAACCTCCCGGGATCTTCTCAGCATCTTCCCTTAGTATTCGCAAAGCGTCATTAATCTGCTCAGGTCTTTGTACTAACTCTCTTTCTTTTGGTTGGTATTGGTGCCCACCACGCTTTACATAATCTTTCTCAGCACTTAGGAATATATAAGAAGAAAGTATTGCATCTTCTTCTAGGCTCATTCTCAGAAAGTCTATCTGATTATCTAGCTCCTCAATCTTAGACTGAACTTTGCCTTTCTTGAGTGATTGTAACTGTAGTGCATTACGCACAGGAAGCATATTCCTTTTCTCTAACTCATTAAACAATCTACCCGCAGGATCAACAAGCCATTGATATACTTTATCCATAGGTCCGCCAGCTTCTTGTAAGACCTGCTTGACCCTAGCCGATGCCTCTTCTCTGTTACTTTCTATGCGTTTCTTGGTTGCTTCAACTATCATTTCACCAGTTTTAGCGGCAGGTTGTTTAGTAAACCCTTTCTCTGGTCTTGCGTGAATCCATCCATACTGATCCCACAATTCATGCTCTATTAAGGCTCCTTTATTAGGCCAAGAAGTCTTAGTTCTCTGCTTAGGATTGTATGCAGTTGCCGCTCTTTGCACTTCATTCAAGTGAAATTCTTTCTTAATAGGTGTATCACCCTCAAGTGCCTTAAACTCATTCCAACTTAGTTCATGTGCTTGTAATGGTTTACCATCTTTATCATGTGCAATTATGCCGGCTTCTCGTTCTTTGCTATTATCCGCAGTTCTTTTTAAGCCTTCCTTAGCATCATACTTTGGAGGTGTATGTGGTTGCTCTACCAAAGGTTTGTAATCTGGATGGTCTTTCATCCAAACAGCATCAGTTTGGTTCATAGCATCCATTAGAATCTTTCCATGTTGTAGAGACTCAGACCTATTAATACCAGTAACAATCTCAAAAGGCTTTTGCCTACCACCACCTTCTGTAATCATGGAGAACTCATCAGGCTTAGGATTTTGTAGCTTATGTTGCCCTAACCCATGCTCATCAGCTATATCGGCTATCAAGTGAACCAACTGATTATCATTGCGGCCAAAAACATTTTTACCAGATACCTGACTAAGGAACATCAAGAAGTCATCTTTAGGACTCATATACTCAGGATCACTCCAATGCCCTGTATATAGTTTATCCTCACGTTTAGGATCACTCTTCCATAATTTGTCATAACTCTCAGGTAAGAACTCTTGAAAGAAAGACTCCATACTAGGCTCTTGACCTGCCTGTCTTTTTAACCTAACCCATGATTGTATATCTTTGGCACCAACTCTGCTAGTCTGAGGTACAGCTAATCCAAACAAGCCTCCTAACACAGCATTAGCGGCTACAGCATCTCCTTTACCCGGATCATTATCATCATAATACAAGGAGGTAGTTCCAGCTAATACTGAACCTGTAAGAACAGCACTACTCTTCCGAGACAACCCAAATGCTTTGGATGCTCTCGCTGTTGTACTCATTAATAAACCCATAGCCAATGCTTCTTTTCCAGCCTGAGCATACTCAGCTTCTCTACCTTCAATCTCTGCTTGTGCGGCTTCATGTGCCATAAATTGTGCTGTGTTGATAGCGGTATCTCCAGTTATGCGACCTAATATAGTAGCTACAGAGGATGCACTCTTAGACCAGCCGGCTGCTTTTGCTCCCATAGAAACGGCACCTCCAACTATGCCACCACCTAATACAAGACCTACAGCATCAGGTGCAAGATTACCTATCAAGTAAAACAACTGATCTTCCCACTCGTCTGTTGTAGGATTGATTCTCATGTTCTTCCACTTGTTTAGTGAAGCGGCTAGAAAGTCTCTCTTAGCATCAACCTCTAAACCAAACTTATCAGCAACCCACACAGCTGAGTTCTGGGCAGCTTGTGCATAGTTAAATCGGCTTCTACGCAAGCCAGACATGAAGCTAGACCCAGCCTCGCCAGCTTCTTTCCACATAGTTTGAGCTATGCTGTCGCCTGGCTTTGCATTCTTAAAAGCAACTCTATCCCATTGCCGACCCCACCATCCCGCAGGATCTTGCTGGGGAGTTGTAGCCAATACAGCTCTCTGCATAGGAGTTAGTTCCATTTCTGCTGGCGTGGTATCAGGTCGATGGTAAGGTGTACCATCTTTCTGCGATCCATCGGCATTAAATATTAAGTCTGCTAATTCGCCCATAATTACGGATTACCTATTTGTGCAGTAGCATCTGATTGTGCTTGTGTTCCTACTTTTGCGTATCTAAATTTTGGCATTCCACCCGCTTGTACTATTTCTTGTGCAAGTAATCTTAATTGGGCAGAGACTCCAAACTCATCCCCTACTATATTAGATTGGTCACTCATGTTCATAGCCTTCAATATAGCCCGTAATTGTTTAGCTACTCTCTGGTGACCTTCATATTGAGCATCATTAGTTGCTGTATTTTCAAACTCCTCTAAAATCTTATGGGTATCTACATCAATTACAGCACCCGTAGAAGCTGATTTAGCATTAAGTGCATTAAACCATAAGCCAGGCACAAGCTGTCCGTCTGCATTTTGCGTGAATAAAGGCATTTCTCCTGAAGCACTATTCGCTAGTAACACTTCCATTGCCGTATTTCTATTAAATGAATACATATCTCTAAGTATATCTTGCTCAGTTTTCATCTTATCTACGGCTTGTCGGTTTACCGGTCCTTTCCCTTGTATAAACATTCTATTAAAAGCATCTATACCAGCTTTACCTTCCAATATATCTAACTTACTATACTTAGTATCACCTTTACCAGGTACGGTATGAATCTTCTCAGTTAGTTTAGCTACCTCACCTTTTTTCCACTTAATCTTTCCTTGTAGTTTCTTACCTATTTCTGAATTTGCTATCTCAGGGTTCTGATCAAACCAATACTTAGTAGCAATTTGAGGGTCACTTATATCAGTATAAGAACCATCATCCATTCTTATTTTACCATCTTCAATTAACACTTTGCCATCAGCACCATATAACTTACCACCATAATGGTAATCGTGCATAGTGTCATTATCATAAGCAACAGCTATATCTTTTAAGGTAGCTGGTTTAGATACAGAAGGATTATTTTGATCAGGCTGAAGTCGTAATTCAGTTGTACCATCTACCACTTCAGCAGGCGGAGGTGTTACTGCTGGTTTTTGAGGACCTCCACCATAACTTGCAAGAGTTTTCTTATAATCATTTTTCTTTATTCCTAATATTGACTTATATTCTCCGTTTTGAATATATCTATTTTTGGTAATAAATTCTTCTATTACTTCTTGCACCTTTACATCCATTTCTGCTTGTACAAAATCACCATTTGCAATGGATAGTAATTTTTTATCTAAATCCGTTTTAGCTGAGTCAGGATTTTGAACTAACCTAGATACTTCTTGCATTATAGAGCTAGGCAAAGATGTCGGGCTAGTAAACACACCATTTGTACGGTGCATAAATTCTACAATACCCGAATTTAACAAGGTGTTAGTATTCTTTATTCGGTCTCTTTGTGCTTCATCCAGAGCATCCTCGCCAACACCTGCAAGTAGAGCATCAGCAAATTGTGTATTCTTCTCAGTACCAGTTTGGAATTGCTCTAGGTTATTTGTATAAGCCTTTATCATACCATTTTGAAGTGCAGTACCTTTGTACGCACCCACAGCGGCTTCCAAATTGTTATTAGTAAGCATCCAACCCCAATCTGTCATACCTTCATACATATGTTTAGGCATATTCTTAGTAGTTTCCTTATCCATACCATAAGATTTTAGTATGTCAGACCAAGTCTGGTCATTAGAAACTGCTTGTCCTAATGCTTGTAAATTTTGGTATCCTTCAGATCCTTCTGGTCCTGATAAATCAACTCCAGCTATATTAGTAACTTTAGCTTTAGGATCAGTTTGATACAGTATATGAGATATGACACTTTCATTACCATACTTTTTCTTTAAAGTTTGTAGCATATTCATTCTACCAGCTATATCTAGACGCCTTGCCTTTCTTTTCATAAGAGGCTCTTTAAACTGAGCATTTATAGCAGGAGACATAGCCATTTGTCTGTTCAATAGGGCTATTTGATCTTTATCTAGCTCTTTTAAACTTACATTTCCAGTGTTAGGATCTATAGTAAATTTTTCAAAATTGGTGTATAACTTATTAACGGCTTCCGTAGCTTGCACTGCTCGATAGCGTTCAGTTTGGTCTTGTTCAAATATTGCATCTTCCCGATCAGCAATCCGAGTTTTTAATTCCATTCCTTCTTTATATTGCTTATCAAGAACCTTATAACGAGCTATATCAGCACCAAGTTTCATGCCTGCCACTCTTTCGGTACTTCTATTATTCATTTGTGCTAAGAAAGCCTCATGGGCTCTGTTAGCCGCATTATTAGCATACTCATTGGCATAATGTTGCTTTCGCACTATAGCACCAGCCCAAGAATTTCCAACATTGACGATAGCCTCCCTAAGAGGCTTCATCCAATATTCGTCATCCGCTTCTTCGTATATTACTTGTACGTCTTCTTTTGCCATGCTTTATCTCATTCTATGCAGATGGATTAAAATATCTAGGCCGATAAATATTACCATAATCATTATAACCAGTACCTATATTACCTAAATTTGCCGTATGCCGAGGTGCATTATAATCCGCAGACATATTCATTCTTGGATCTACTTGCGGACCATAATTAAGAACTTGCCCTCTACCGCCAGCGGCTTGGCTTCCATCAAAAGAAACGCCGTAATTAGTCATACTATCCCACCAATTTCCTCCGCTACTACCACTTGGTTGTGGTACAGTTTGCCCTGGCATTCCAGCAGGTCCAGCAGGAGGCATTCCTCCAGCATTTTGGAATCCTCCAGTAGCTCCATACATATTAGCTCCAGCAGATATAGCTTGTCCCATTGCACCACCGCCATCATCATAACCCATACCTCCTACTATACCTTGGCCTAACTGAGCTCCCATGGCAGCTCCTTGAGGTCCTCCGTACATACCACCAAGAACAGCCCCTGCACCAGTTATCAAGGCACCACCTAATCCAGACGAGCCTTTCTTAACATTCTTTATATTCTTAAAGGTTTGTGTGGTAGCTGCCGTATTCATACCTGATAACCTATCCAGAGCAAATTGGTTTTTATTAAAGGCATTCTTTTGAGCCCACAGGTTTTGATTTTGTGCTTGGTCCTCTGAGAACTTAGCTACATCTAATCCATGCGTAGCTCCAAATTGACGTTCTCTGTTAGCTATATTTCTACGATTAGTTAAGTCTTGTAATGCCATTTGATTTTGCTGTGCTTGTAAACTGCCAGCAGATTGCATTCCTTGCAAACCAAGATTCTCAAGACCCATCTGGGCTCTATTAGCTGCCCCATAACCTGCTAATTGTAACTGTTGTCTTTGCATTGCGGTTTGTTCAGCTACTCTAGCTGCCGCACTACCAACCGTTCGACCATAGTCTTCAACATTACGGGAACCTAATCTAGCTAAAGCAGTTCCACCTAAGCCACCACCGCCACGCCTTGCTCGAATATCCGCTTGTTGTAATTGTTCCGTAGCACTTCTTCTAACTTCATCCATATGAGCTGCCCCGCTAGACCACGCACCTTTTGCTACATCTCGCATACCCTTTATGTCAGGATTAACTCTAGTAGCCGAATCAGCTCTTAAATTACGGAGTTTATCTAAACCACTTATAGATAGATTACCTTCATCTTGTAAACTTCTTAGCTCATCAGTACCTTTAGCTTTAAAGCCTTCAAGATCATCGGCTTTCTGGCCTGACTTATATTCACCAGGACCTTCGTATTCTAAATCTTTATATCCTTTTAGAGTTTCTTTATGTAAATCTTGTTGTTCTTTTGTTAAAAAACTTTTTTGTTCCCAGCTAGAGCTACCTTTTTTAGCTCCTAAGGCACCCATTACACCACTTACAATTTTACCAATCGGCATACCTATCCTTTCTTTATAATAATATGTTCGCTAGTCGAAGATCACCATGAAAATTCTGGGGTATAAGAAAACCCCGCCCATCCAAGTTGAAAATTGGCACTACTGCCTTTAAGTCTAAATCTTAATCGTTTTGATGCTTTGTTTAAATGCACCCGTTCTCTACCTATTTCAGTTCTAGGTTCTAAAGACCTAACTCTTGTCCATATGACACCAAGATCCTCAGAATACCATAATGTTACATCATCACCAGAGGCATACAAATCTAGGAAATCTACACGAATGAAACTGTTTGGAAGATAAAAATCCTTTGTATCATACTGCCATGGTATTGCATATGTAGTATCTTTTGTAGCAACAGCATTGGCATCGTACACATAAGCTGTCTCTGTTTGAACTTCACCCGTAGGTCCAACATAATTACCTTGACCTAATAAAAACCTATGTAACTTTTCTGTAACAAAGAAAGCACTAACCCAAGGTTGGTTATAATTACTCCACGGTTGTGTTAACTGTCCCCAAGTAAGCGTTTCAGTTGATGTAAAATTAACACCATAATTAAAATAATGTGTATAGGTTCTTGCAGACCAAGCCTGATTCTGCTCGCTATATCTAAATGCTTTACGCATTCCTTTAACTGTACCTTCAGGATAAAACAACTGAAATTCCTGCATTTCTGGATCATACACACAATGTATAAACTCTTTCATGGTAACATTAGCAAATCTATTAGGCGTATATAAATCTTCTCTAATAGGATCCCCAATATTGTTTACCGTAAGTCCACCATTATATTCATATATATTCTTAGTTCCAACTACATAATGCTTGCCAGGTACCTTTACCACAGAATGCGTACTCATAGCACCTTCATTAAAGATAGTTGATTGGAATCTAGTTGAAGCATCAACACCTCCAATCCAATCACCCCTGAAGATAGCATTTCGTTTATATACTATTAGTAATTTACCTAATGCTCTAACAGACTGAATATTAGAATCACCTTCGGTTAAATCAAATACTTCACCACCATCCTCACTCTCAAAATTTTCGTATAATGAATGTGTATATCCATCAAAGGAGGCACTCATACGAATGCGTGAATTGTAGTTAGTACCATCTTCGTAGCATCTACCAAAAACAATTTTATTATGAAATAATTCTACTGTTTTAGCTCGGAAAGATGTAAGAGCATCAGCGGCTGAAGTAAACGGAGATTCGGTTATGTTAGCTAATTTCATGGATCTAACAGTTGTACCACCTGCACCTTTACATACAATGAAAGGTTCTTGCATATAATTTGTAACAACTGCCGCACCTGCTATAGTGGCATTTACTGAACCAGTAATAGGTAATACCCAATTAGAAACTACTACATGATCTGGTATGAAACTAAGATCACCAGCACAAGTAAATGGAATTACAACCGGCGCATCTTTTAATGCTCTGCCAGGCATCCCTGCCGCTAGAGTCATTTCTGTAGTAGTAACTGTAGCCACCTTACAAGTTGCATCTGCGGCTCCACCAATAGTTGCATTGTCTATTGTGAGTACGTCACCTACTTTGTAATTAGAACCATCTGTTGTTATAGTAATACCAGTTACATTATTACTTCCAACAACTACTGTAGCTTGTACTCCTGTTCCTGCACCTCCACTTAAAGCAACAGTATTATAAGTACCATTTGTATGGTCACCACCATGTACTATAGTATCAACCGTTGCAACAGGGTTTCCAGTTATTGTAGTCCTATGTTGTTGTGTTGCACCAAATCTTTCAATTCTAGGGTTTGTTGCTGTTGTATTAGCAAACCCAGAACTGTTTAAATTTGTGGTAATATCTGTGTATGTTGCATCAGTTGCTATTGAAGTGCTTACTACTGTCTGCTCAACATTCCATGTAGCTACAGCATATCCTGTAATAGACACACTATCACCAGCATTAAATACCTGCTCACCTGCAACTCTGTAAACTGAATTTGTACCTTTAGTTGTGGCTGTAATATCTCGAAAGTTAGCACTTACATATCTAATTCCAATTTTACTATCTACTGACATTCCAGTAGCACTTGCAACTTTTATAGTAGTACCATCAGTAACCACAGCCTCAGTTAAAGTTGTTCTATGTATGTTAGTACCATCGGATCCTATTGAATATACCCATTGCCCTGCTAATCTCTCAAACACAGTTTCAGTAGTAACAAGGATCATATCCGACGTACCATTCGGATAGTTTATCTGGAAGATTAATTGTGGCGATCCTTCAATACCACCCATAAATTGGGAATATCCTTTATCCACCTCAATTAAACCTTCACGCAATGTTACATTAGATACTGTCAAACCAGCACTATCAGGCAATGCATCAGTCCTAAGGTCTTTACGGATTCCACCCATAAAGTTATCTATGAACTTGTATTGCGTTCCAACCGGTTCAGTTTGTGATTCAGCCATTATGCACTACTTACATTAGTTATATATACCCAAGCACCGTTCTGTCTAATTTCTACCCTATTAGTTGTGCTATTATAAATCATTTGTCCGTTTTGAGGTGAATCAAGATCGTTTCTTTGCGTTGTTGTATATTCAGGTAATGCTAATGTTTCCACCCAATTATATAAATCAGTAAACCTGCGATCTGTATCATCTATAAATTTGCGTATCTCTAACTTCCAATCATCTTGCTCTAAATCAATTTGAGACCATCCAAGATTAATGTTAAGATTTCTTACCTGTGCCACTAATATTTTATAATAAAGTTTATTGCATAATATGGTTGCATATTATTATGAGCAGATCCACTAGATTCATCAGTAGCCGTTACTGTAGATGTTGCTGTTAAATCTTCTTTCGTACCTGTTGTCGTATCTGCCGCATCTCCACCATTCTCAAAACTAGTACCATAATTCCCATCACCCCATGCAGTGAACCTTGGTAATGGATGGTCATGATCTGCTACTTCTGTTGTAATAGTATGTGTATGATGCCTAACACCACTTTCAGCAGATGTTAATGTATGTGTCTCATTACCAGATTTTTCATGTAAAGGTCTGTTAGTAAGATCAGTTCCTGTTCCAGCTCCTATCGGAGCTCTTCCACGAAGATCTGGCAAAGTAGCAGAAGAAGCACTGCCGCCAGCTATTACATCAATTAAATCTTGATATTTACCATCTAATTGTGTATCAGTTATGCTGGATCCATCACATAAAAGCCATCCAGCAGGAGCAGATGCGCCTGCATACATTCTAATCTCACCAACTAAGCCTGAGAAGTTTTGGTTAGCTCCAATGTAAGTCTCAGTAACACCAGATATAGTACCCTTTAATCCAATAGTATCAGCATTAGCATCACCTAAGGTGACAGCACCAGTAGCCTCTAATGTAGTAAATTTACCAGTTGATGGATTATTAGCTCCTACAGTAGTATTATCAATGGCACCACTATTTATATCAACAGTTGTAAATGTGTTACCATCAAGTGTTTTATTGGTTAAAGTCTGGGTTTGATCCGTAGTTACAACAGTACGTTGATTACCTGCACCCTCAGTTCCTATAAATCTTATTGAAGTGGTATTGCCTGTTGCTGAGCTTTTCTCAACCCACACTTCAGCCATCTTAGCCGTAGTGCTATCGTTGATACCAGTACTTGAGGCATTTAACCTGTTATTAGCATTTGTAGCTTGGTCAGAAGTCTCTTCTCTAATGGTTAAACGTCTATGATAACCTGAATCCGATGAATCTGCTCCTTGTGCAATTACATCAGGACTGGTAACTCCACCTATAAGATGATCCCTACCAATTCTTTCATTGTATGACTGCTTGATCTCTCTTATCCTAAGAGGACCTTCTAAAGCATCATCAGTATTTGCAGGAGTTGCTTCGTCTAATGAATATTTATTTGCCATTTATGATCCGTAATTTAATGTTCGTACAAATGGATCTTTCCAATAATTAGATTGTATTGGACTCATTGTATCTAATTTCTGATATAAGTCAGGCTTAGAAGTCTGTGAATCTATAGCCTCTTTAACCATTGATCTAAAGACAGCCCAGTAGGCGTTGGCCCTCTCTGTATTATTTAAGTGATAAAGTGTCCAACAAATAGTAAGTGCAATTAATAAGTCGTCTTTTTGGTTTAGTTCGGATTTACTTTCATCCGTTGATAAGTCTGCCGGCCATTTGCTTCGTCTAAGTTTTGCTGTATATGCTAGATCAGGAGCCGGAAAAATCTCTATGGTATTTGAGAACACACAATATTGTGTAGGTCTACTAGAAGTACCACTTACTATTGAATTAAAATAACTAGATTTCCAAGTACGTCTATCAATCGGCTCAACTATATAATATTCATCACCATCTATGATAGACAAACTATGAACATCTCTTGTATATGTAGGTAGGGAAATTGACGCATCGGTGAGTTTCACTCCCGTGTATGCAACAGTCAAGTCATCCAACGAGATCATTTCCTCGAAGTCAAAGAATCTTGCCAGTCTCATTTGACAGGTATTAATAAGTGAGTTAATGTGTTCATCTAAGTCTTCCCTGTTACCCAGAGCTAACTTAACCTGACTTCTAACATCACCGAGCGTCAAAGTTCCCATGGTTCTCCTACATTACACAATGCATCCAAACCATCTTAGCACTAGCATCCGAAGCCGTAGCACAACAAACATGTATTTGGTTTGCTGTTGCTATGGTAAGGGCACCATCTGTACCAGCGATGAGTCCATCACCATCTGCCGCAGATCCTGCAAGTGTTAAGTTGACTGTGGCGGGTCCACGTGTCTGTACCCAGCAAAATTGTCCATCAGCAGGTGCAGAAACTAATAGTCCCGCAGCTACTGGTGTTGTATCGCCAGCACTCGTATCAGACGTAACTAAGTCTTGAGTGGTAGCTTTAAACATTACAAGATTACCGACTACAGCAGCTATAGCCCCAATATCGAATTTATGGTACCGATATACTTTCATACCATGATAGCGAGTCGAACCAATGACTTCTTTCTGATTGGTATGAACATCGGTAACAGCACCCGACCATACGACCTTTTGGCCCTTGTCGTCTAGGGTATATGTGTTAGCCATATATTACTCCTAATTAACGAGTGTTAGTGAAGACACCGTGAATAACCGCACTTGAACGTCGGCTACAAGCAATCATATTCATTGCTGTAACAATCTGGGCAGCACGCTTCAACTGGTTCGGAACAGGCTTCCATTCCGTCATGTCGAAGTACATACCTGGATCATAGTAAGCATAGATATGATCGGTGTCTAACATATAAATCTTAGATCCAACGCAACTTGCATTGAATACCAAGTTTGAACTTGAAGTGCTTGTATCTTGTGGACAATTATCCGAAGGCAAGATTGGAAGTCCTTCAAACGTCAGAGTTTGGAAACTAAGGTCTCCAACTTTCTGTGTAATGATCCTCAGATGATCATCAATGGATGCGTTATACGCACGATAAACATTATAGTCAGTTAGGATAATGTCAGGTCGCTCATTACCAAGAGACTTAGATGCTGCATCCTTTGTCTCTCTCATGGCGACGATACCTTTATCCGGACCAGACGCATGGGCTGCCCCAAATACGTTTGCACCAGCCGAACTTTGCGTATCACTATTACCATACTCGGCAGTAGTTGCATAGTTCAAAGTCTGGTTTCTCCACCAACTATAAGTTGATTGGTTAATACCACCAATAGTTGTACTGGTAGTAGGATCATCACGGACAAGATGTTGTAAACCTTCCATCATCTTGTTATTAGTATCAGCCGAGGCATATAGTCTCGTCTCAATTTCCTTAACAAGTGAGTTTTGGGCAACTTCCATCTTATGTTTAAGCAGATTGATGATCTGCATTTTGCCACGGTTTTTCTGCTCTTCAATTTGCGACCTAGTAACCGAAGCTACGAGATAACGCCAATTATACTCAGCAGTTGTCAACGGATCAATATCATTGATATTCACCGCATCCTGATCTGAGATCCATCCAACCGTGTCGTTTTCAGCGTAAGAAACCGGAGTTTCTATATACTTACCACCTTGGTAAGTCTGCAACCGCCCTTTGCTTTTCAAGTATGCAAAGAAGACTACTTCGTTAAATACTTGATCGGCAATCTTTTGCTTCATGTGGCGCCATGTACTGACAGCTAAGCTGTCTAACGCCTCAGTTCGTGAACGAACAGTAGCCATATATTACCTTATGATTATTAAGTTACGATGTTTCTGATACCGAAATACCAGACTCATCAAATAGATTATTTAAGCCTTGATCCGTGACTTCTTCTTTAAAGGCCCTATCGACCGCTTCATCAAAGTCCAAATCTTGCTTGTCGCCTGTTTCACCAATCATTTTGCTAGTTGGCAGAAGACCTCCACTTAGTGAAGACTTAGGCTCGCTAGCTTTTCCTAATTCAGCAACCTTATCTGGATGTTGTGCTTTCGCAATATGGTAAGCATCTTCCATCGAAATGTTATAACCATTATCAGACCTTGCTTGGATAATATCTGCTATCTCATTTGCAAGAGGCTGAAAATCGCTATGTAAATTGGACATACGGTTTATTTCCGCATTCACATTGTTATTCTGCATATACTGCTGAGTTGCGGCAAGATCATTACTTACCGGTTCCATTGCTGAACCAACAGCATTTTGAATAGCATTACCAACTCTTTGTTCAATTAAACCCATTAATTGAGAATTAGTCATACTTTCAAGTTCTTCTTCGGATAAATTAGCAGTAGTGTCAGGCTCGTATTGATCCTGTTCCTGCATCGCTTCAGTATAGGCAGTCATTTGCTCACCAGCATTTTCCAGTTGAGTGCTTAATGAAGCAATCTGTTGCCCTTGTTGTTGTACTATCTGCATTAGATCCCCTATTGTGGGATTTTGTTCTTCTTCAGCCATATTTCTCCTATCTACGCCGCCTCTTCTACCTGATGGTATCGTTGACGATGAATTTCTTTTCTAAGTTTAGAGGCGATACGTTCTGACCGCCCGGTTCCAATCAAATGAGCATTTGTGCATTTTATGTCAAGCCCATACCCTTGACCTGTCGGAGTATAAGTAATAACAATCTTAGCACACGGAGGCTCAGGCTCCGCTTTCTTTATTACTGGTTTCTTATCCATAGTATTCACTCGTTACTGTATAAGGATTAGGGTTACTATCGTTAGCATATTTGATTTGATCTAGTAATTGCCGCTTAGATGTACAATGTACACCTTTACGACTACCAGCTTCAATCTGATAATTATCCTCTCGGAAGATAACGGGAGCTTGGGATTTCACCCAAGCTAAGTTTAGAGTGTCAGAACACTCCAAACAAGTTTGGTCGTTTCTATCATTATAGGACACAAACCTTTCTTCTGTTTGTCCGCATGACGGACAGTTAAAATCGTAAGCTGGCATTATTCTCCTTGCACAACTTCATTACTAATTAATTTCCTACCCCATGATTGTCTTGCTAAATCTTCTGGGGTTGGTTGTTGATTTATTCCTCTAGCTCTTTGAAATGGAGTTCTTCTTAGTTGCTCGGCCATTACTTGAGCTTTTGTTTGCTTTTTTATTCTATCAAAAACAGCCTGAGGATTACGTTTATTAAAATCTACATTCTCTGGAAAACTACCATACTGAGAAAAATAATCAGCCGTTGCCGTATCTTCTTGGGCTGACTGAAAACCTTTTTGTGTATCAACAGCCCTTCCATATTTATCTGTACCTGCAACCTTAGAATCAAGCAAATCAGATGCAATTATAGCAGGTGTTCCAAATAAAGTACCAAGAACTTTACCAGCTAATCCGGCAGTTTTTCGCAATGCTTTAGCGGCGACATTAGCTGTGCCTCTAGCTGCCATTTTATTACCTTGCCTTACTAAAGACTTAGAATTTATAGCAGATGTAGGGTCTTCTGTTTTTGCTTGTATCGTATTAGCCAAGTTGCTCCTGTGCCATTTGCTGTGGCATTTGTGCCATCATTTGCTGTTGTTGCTGGTGTTGTTGCTCCATTTGCATTTGTTGTATTTGCCTGGCATCAGCTTCCTGAGCAATCTGTTGTAAGGTCTCTGTTCCTCGGTCATCAAGAAAAGATTTGAGTTTACCAGATTTAATACCCATACTACTAGCATCATTGGCAATCTCAAAGTTATTATTGATATACTCTGGAATACGTTGTTCTAACTCTGGATCCTGCTGTGCTAATTGCTTTAAGGCTCTGAAATAATCATACTGAGCTTCCATAACAGCACCAACATCCTTCTCATCATTTACACGATTAGGATCTGCCATAGCATGAAGCTCTTTTAGCATTTGAACTGTTTGAGGACTAGCCATATTACTTCTCCTTTTTAGGTCTGCCCTTCTTCTTAGCAGTA
>VTLG01008961.1_pt1 | contig 16706 bp, 10 predicted proteins | sample 4694571 | NCBI WGS metagenome assembly VTLG01 (sample SAMN12604809, study PRJNA352737) | marine metagenome | biome: ENVO:00000447; feature: ENVO:00000209|ENVO:00000569|ENVO:01000036; material: ENVO:00002151; isolation source: viral sequences binned using virsorter ...
TTCATTGCCATGGTAGAGGTGCTGCACATTAATGCACATAATAATTGTGGTGCAGATTGCCCCTGCCATGAAAAATTATCGGAGGAATACTAATGGCAGATCAAAGACCAGCTAGACGTGTGGAAGCTGTAGCAGCTGCTGAAGCCGCTGAAGCTGCAGCCGCAAAGAAAGCTGCAACACCGAAAAATAAAGAGTCTAAATAATGGCTCAACAAAGTAATAAAGTAACAGCCTCAGTGACTTGGTTAAGTCCTGAGCCAGATATCAAAGATCCTCCTGATACACTTCCTAGTGATAAACAACCACCAGGAGTTGATGAGGATGATGATATGCCTCAATCATTAGAAGAAGCTTTATTAGGTTAATTACTTATGTCCACCGAATATAGGGTAATTGACAATGCTTTGGATATAGGTGCGTTTACTACAATAAGAGATCTTTGTAAATTCAAACCTTTGAATGATGATCCTGTAGTTGACTTCACTTTATCAGATTATGTATCAGGTACCGAGAAAAGTCCTGATGACTTAAAATTGTGGTATGGTGTTCATGCATTATACAATGCAGATCCAGGACATAATTGTGTGATGTCTATGTACACACAGTATATAGCACCACCTCTTGTGAATTATTTAAAAGAAGTGGATTCATTTAAAACCCTTCTTAGAATGAGGGTTAATTTCTTTCCATATACTAATGAAGTATATGAACATGAACCTCATACAGATCACGAATTTAGTTGTAAAGCAGCTATATTATATTTAAATACTTGTGATGGATTTACAAGATTAGAGGATGGAACTAAAATAGATAGTATTGAAAATAGAATACTACTTTTTGATCCTAGTACACCACACAATTCTACTACAACTTCTAATGCTAAAGGTAGGTTTAATATTAATTGTACTTACTTTTAATAGGAAGAGAGGCACCTCAGAGTCGGACCTCTCTTTCATTGGCTTTTGCCCGTGGGGTCTATTCTAAGGGATAGAACGATCGGATACCTTGAGCCGTCTAGACGGTGGGAGAGACCACAAAAACCGCGCAAAAAATTTCAGCTGAGAACGTTAATATAAAGTTTACAACTAACAATGGCACAGCAAAATGCTAACGCCAATGCCAACCCCAATTATTTGGGTCGGATTGGTGATACTGGAACGTATAACGCTTCCAATAACAGAGATTTATATCTCAAAATTTTCAGTGGGGAGTTATTCAAAGGCTTCCAACATGAATCAATAGCACGTGACCTTGTTACTAAGCGTACCCTTAAGAACGGCAAATCATTGCAGTTCATCTACACGGGTCGCACCAAAGCCGAGTACCACACACCTGGTCAGGCTATATTAGGTAACACGGACAACGCGCCTCCAGTAGCAGAGAAGACCGTTACGGTTGATGATCTACTTATCAGTTCAGCTTTCGTATATGAATTAGATGAGACCCTTGCTCACTATGAGTTAAGAGGAGAGATCTCTCGTAAGATCGGTTATGCTCTAGCTCAAACATATGATAGAAAGATTTTCCGTTCTATCACTAGAGGTGCTCGTGCAGCTAGCCCAATTAGTAAGTCAGGCTTCGTAGAACCAGGTGGGTCACAGATCCGCGTTGGTACAACTGCGCAAGCTAACAACGCTTACGACTCCGATAAGCTCGTGGACGCATTCTATGATGCCGCGGCTGCTTTAGATGAGAAAGGGGTTTCGGGTGAAGGGCGTGTAGCCGTATTGAACCCAAGACAATATTACACTTTGATACAAAACGTATCAGGTAATGGTCTAATCAACCGTGATGTACAAGGTACAGCCTTGCAGTCTGGTAAAGGTATTATTGAAATTGCAGGTATCACTATCTACAAATCAATGAACATACCGTTCTTCGGAAACTTTGGTACTAAACTCGGAGGCACTGCAGGTGCTGAAGATCCTGGTGAACCATCACCTGGTAACATCGGTACTTTCGTTGGCGAAGATATGCTCGACGACGAAGCTGTTGCAGCTGACAACTACGGTTCACGTAACAACTACGGTGTTGATGAAAGATTCGCTCACTCTTGCGGATTGATCTTCCAGCGTGAAGGCGCAGCTGTAGTTGAAGCAATTGGTCCTCAAGTTCAAGTAACTTCAGGTGATGTATCCGTGATTTACCAGGGAGATGTCATTCTAGGACGCTTGGCAATGGGCAGTGACTATCTAAATCCTGCTGCTTGTGTCGAACTCATAGCTGGTGCAGCAACGCTGAACAGTGGTGAGAAGACCGACGGCTGGTAGTATATATTTTATTCACATAAGGGGGGTTCTCACGACCCCCTTTTTTTTATTCATATTTCTTTATGGCTACCTCGACAATTGACACCGATACCGAACTATCCGCAGTGAACTCAATTTTGGGTAGCATCGGTCAATCTCCATCTACAGCAACAACTCTTGATTTTACTAACCCAGAGATATCTTATATCTATAACATTTTAACTGAAGTTAACAAAGATGTACAGAATGAAGGTTGGCATTTTAACACAGAGTACCATGTTGCAGTTACACCTGACGGTAACAAGAATATAAAATTACCTGTACAAACTTTACGCTATACATTACATGACGGGCACGTTGATAAGACTAGGGATCTCGTCGTCAGAGATGGGAAATTATATGATTTGGTTGAACATACTAATGAGTTTGATGATACAATATATTTAGATGTAGTATCATTATATAAATTTGAGGATCTACCTAATATATTTCAAAGATATATAACTTATAGAGCTGCAGTTAGAGCTGCTACTCAGTTAGTCTCTAACCCACAATTGGTACAACTTTTACAAACGGACGAAGCAAAAGGAAGAGCTGCTTGTATAGAATACGAATGTGATATGGGTAACCATTCTTTCTTTGGTGTCCCTCATGAAAGTGCATATCAAGCATACCAACCGTACAGATCATTGAGGCGTTAAATGGCAACAATTACACAAACAATACCTACATATACTGGCGGGATTTCTCAACAGCCTGATGAGCTTAAAGTACCAGGTCAGTTAAATGAAGCAAAAAATGTTTTACCAGATGTCACCCACGGTTTAGTTAAAAGACCAGGCGCTAAATTAATTAAGTCTTTAAGTAATGGTACTAATAATTCTTACGCAACAGGTCAATGGTTTCACTACTATAGGGATGAAAATGAACAGTATATAGGACAAATCATACGTAGAACTGGACATGCTGACGATGGTAAGGTTCGTATGTGGTCTTGTTTAGATGGATCTGAAAAAACTGTTGTTGTAGGTTCATCTGCTACTAAACCAGGTGGTGGTTCGATCACACCTGTTGAATATTTAAAACACACGGCTGATCATGATATCCAAGCTCTAACATTAAACGATCATACATATCTATGTAATCGTAATGTTACAGTAGAGATGGATAATGCGACAAGCAATGTTGATGATTGGCAAGCAGATACTAGACCTCCTGAAGCTTATATTGAATTAAAAAATGTTTCTTATTCTAAGCAGTATGCTTTAAATTTATACGAAGGTACGTCAACTAGGAATACTTATCAAGCTACTAGAGTTTCATGTAATCGAGTTATTGATGTAATGAGCTCATGTCAGCAGCAAACTATTGTACAAGTTGATACTTGGTATCCACCAGAAGGTATTGAAATTGGTACAATGGATGGTACTACACGTACTGGTACTGGGTATAATACAGGTTGGGTAGTGAGATGTGGTAGTACTAATGTATTTAATTACCAAAGAAAACAAGTCACAAATCAACACTTATTAAATGTTGGTGTTGAGTCATTTCAAATATCACCAGGTAGAAAATATGAAAGTAGAGACCACGCTAATGGTATAGAAGACTTTTATTACTATTATAGAGATAACCAAAAGCGTGCTGATAATGAAGTTCATCGATTATATTTTAATGAGAATCTCTCATGGTTAACTAATCATAAGTATAGATTAACTAATACAGCTACTGGTACTTCAGTTGAATGGACTTCAGATGGAAACACAGGTGTTGATAAACAAGCTGAGTTAATTTTCGCTGGTTGGGAAGCTCATAGTAATTGGGCAACTATAACTGCTGATTACGAAATACTGAGAAGAGGTTATACAAATAATGATCCCTGGAGCAAAGCTAATACTCAAGAGGTTGCTAAAACAGGATTGGATTTAGTTTTTAGATCTAAGACAAACTCTAATGTATATGGTAACGGTCGTTGGAAAGTTGAAATATTAAATGGCAGTACTGTAGTTAGAACCACTACTAGTACCATTTGGGCAAACCGAACTATTGAATCTAATACCAACCCTATCCCCAAACATATAGCAATAAAATTAGAAACCACTGGACAAACAACTGTTGTTGAAACTCATAGTTATGAGGGTCGCTTTACTACTCAAAGTAATTTATTATTTGGAGGTAATGGTTGGAAGGTAGGTGATTATTTTTATGTTTGGATGGAACATGCTAAATATAAAATTACTATTGAAGATGAAAGTATATCAAGAGTTAAAGCTGACTTAGGTTTAATTAGACCGAAACCGACTCCATTTACAGGTGAAACTGTAACTACTCCTGATAGTATTTTAGGTGATATAAGGCAAGCTATTGTAGATGCTACAACCGAAACAGGTGCGGCAATAGGTTGGGAAGACTCACACATAACACAAATTGGTAATGGTCTTTATATTACACGACCATTAACTGGTGGTAGTTTCAATGGTACTTTTAACGTTAGCACACCTAACAGTGAATTACTAAATGTTTTTACAGACAAAATTGCTGATGTAGCCGATTTACCAAAAGAATGTAAACATGGTTATGTATTAAAAGTTTCCAATAGTGACTCAGCTACTGAAGACGATTACTATGTTAAATTCTTTGGTCATAATGATAGAGATGGTCCTGGTGTATGGGAAGAATGCCCTAAACCTGGTGCAGCCATTAGCTATGCTAAAGGTACTATGCCTGTTGATTTAATTAGAACAGCAGATGGTAACTTTAGATTAACATTCTTAGATGGTACAGATTATACGATTAGTAGTGTAACTTATACAACTGAAAAATGGGAGCCTGCTTTAGTAGGTGATACAGATCCAGAAGGTGAAGCTACGAACCCATGGGCAAGTTTTGTTGGAAAAAAAATTACACAGATGTTATTCTTTAGGAATAGATTGTGCTTACTTGCTGATGAAAATGTCATAATGTCTCAGCCTGGAGACTTCTTTAATTTCTGGGGTAAATCTGCAATAGCAGTATCACCTGTTGATATGATAGATATATCAGCAAGTTCAGAATACCCAGCAATTATCTACGATGGCATACAGGTTGGTAGTGGTCTTGTTCTATTTACTAAAAATCAACAATTCTTATTAACAACAGATAGTGATGTATTAAGTTCACAAACTGCAAAGATTAACACCTTAAGTACTTACAACTTTAACAATCAAACTAGTCCTATTAATTTAGGTACATCGCTTGGTTTCTTAGATAATGCTGGTAAATTTTCACGTTTCTTAGAAATGACTACGGTCCAAAGAGATGGTGATCCGCAAGTATTAGATCAAAGTAAAGTTGTTGGTGATTTATTTGCTAAAGATTTAAGAGTCATATCTAATTCTAGAGAAAACTCAGTTGTATTCTTTAGTAAGGATTTAGATACGACGCTATATGGTTATAGATATCATAATGTAGTTGATAAAAGACTACAACAAGCATGGTTTACATGGGAATTTGGTAGTAAAATACGCTATCATTGTGTCTTAGATGATTCATTATATATGGTATTACAAACTAAAGATTCTCCACAAACTGATATGTTAGTGAGAATGGATCTGAAGTTAACTGATACTTCTGATACTGTTAGTGATTTAAATAAAACTGTTGGACCTACTTTAACAGACGATGATATTTTATATAGAATCCATTTAGATCATAGTACATTATGTACCACAGCAGCGAATACATTAACGTATAACGCAACTACTAATAAAACTACATTTACATTACCTACTAATTATCCTGTAGTAGCTGGTAGTCAATTAGCGGTATATGTTATTGAGAATAACGCTTCAGGTGCGGATAACACATTCCAAGGAATGACCGCGAACGCATCTCTGTCAGGTACTACTGTCACTCTAGATAATAATTGGAAGACATATAAAAATACTAGTGGTACAACCGTTACACCTGCTTATAGTTGGGTGTTAGGTTATCTTTATGAGATGAAAGTTGAATTTCCAACAATTTATTATCAAAAAGCTGCGGCATCTGGTGAGAAATTTAGATCGGAAATACAAGGATCTTTAACAGTACATCGAGCGAAATTAAATCTTGGTGATTCTGGTTTATATACAACAACTTTAAAACGATTGGGTAAAACAGATTTCACTCAAACGATAGAGCCCGCTGTAGCAGATGCTTATAGTGCTGATCAAATAGCATTAACTCAAGAATCACAAAAAACAATACCTATCTATGAGCGTAACACTAACGCCACATTAATTTTAGAATCCACACACGCTTCACCAGCGACATTATTTTCAATGACATGGGAAGGCGATTACACCAACAAATTCTACAGACGTGTCTAAATACATTCACCCCATTACGATGGAGGCAGCTCTCGAAGTTGCCTCTAATCTACGTGACGATGACCGACGTGAGGTCGAAGAAGGTCATGGCGTAGATCCACTCCTTTATCTAACTACTGTAGCAAAAGAATACTCAGGCGACTGTGTATGGTTTGAAGTGCCTAACGGCAAGACTGCCGGTATGGCTGGCGTCAGTTATAATGACACTATATGGATGCTATGTACTAATGCAATACATGAGTACCCAGTTACTTTTGCTAGAGAATCTAAACGATTTATTGAAAGACAGCCTAATAAACTTCTTTGGAATATAGTAGATAAACGTAATACAGTCCATTTGAAATTATTAAAATTTCTAGGGTTCAAGTTTTTAAGAGAACTTAAATACGGACCCAATAACCTATCCTTTATCGAGTTTTGCCGTGTGCGCTGATCCAGGAACCATGGCAGTTTTAAGCGTTGCTCAAGGAGCAATGAGTGGTATGGCAGGAGCTTCTCAAGCCCGAGCCAGTAATAAAGCTGCGATGAGACAATATAAGCACCAACTAAAAGTTCGTGAACGTAATTGGTTTCAAGAGCTTAGTATTTGGGGTGCTAAACGTAATAAATATAAGAAAGATCTTAATGAAAATGATCTTGCTGCAAAGAGAGGCTACACTCAAGCACAAGTAGGTCTTAATGAAGTATACGCTTCAGCTCTACAAAGCAATGAAAAAGCTCTTATTGAATTCATGTCTAAGCATGGTAAGATGGGCGCTGCAGGTAGAACTGGTAGACGTGTACAACGAATTGAATTAGGTGAAATAGCTGCTTTAGAACGTCATGTAGGACGTGCTCGGTATGCAGTTACTCAATCTAGAGAGAAATTCAAAGCAAATGTTGAAAATATAAGATTACAACAACTTAGCAGTCGTAGTCAACTATTCGGTAAAGTTGCATTTGAACCTGTACCAGATGTTGCACCACCACCTCCAGTACTACAAAGTACTTCAGCCCCATTAATGATGGGTATTATGGGTGGCGTTATGAATGCTGCAATGGGACTAGCAAGTGCACCTAAAGGTCCAGGTGATATGAAGGGAATGTTTGGTGATTATTCTAGCTTCCAAGGAAGTATGACAAGTAGTCCGTTGGCTTCACCACTTTCAGGAAGTAGTTCATTGACTAGCTTTAATCCAGCCTCTAATTTAGACTTGAGTAATATGGGTAAGTATTTTACACCCTCACCTATTCAATGGCACAAACCTCTGGTAGGTGATTTTACAAACTTCGGAGCTAATACTTTCTATACTAGTTAATTAATTATGGTACAAATTAAACCTTTTCAAGGGGGCGAATTTAATCAAGTCCAAACCACTGATTACGTCCCGGAATTACAGCGTGGTTATGAAAAATATAACCGTAGCGTTGATAGAGCCGAAGGATTTGCTCGGCAAAATGATGAACGACTAATTAAAATGGCAGGTCAGAGTTGGGAAGCATTAGCTGAACTCTCAGGCAGCTTACAGAAATTTGTTGGTCAAAAAGTCAAAGAAAAACAAGCAGCTGATATGGCTAGAGGGTTTAATGATTACCATATTAATGGTATGAGACCTTCAACCATAGAAGCCTTTAAAGCTGAAGAAAAAAGAATAGAGGACGAAGATAAAGATTTAAGTAAAATAGTTGTAGATATGGATAACGAACCAGAAAGTAATATTTTTGTTACTGAACGGATGTATAAAACCTGGTCAGCTTCTAGGCAATTAGGTTTTGTTAAAGCGTGGGCCCAACAACAATTAACTGATTATAATCCAGAATTAGTACCTGAAATACAAAATGCTCTTGACCCAGCTCAACGTAATGCTGCTTTAACTGCTTATAGACAGAAATTTTATGAACGTTTTGAGGGAATGAATCCTGCTTTAGTTCATGAATATGTTATCAAAGGGGCACGTGATAAAGATAAAACGGCATATAATTCATGGTATACTAAAGTTAAACAAACTACTGAAGCTGCACGTACTGAAGAAGCTACAATTGCATTAGATAATGCTCTTCAAAGAGGTGATGGTGCCGCTGTTCTTTCTGCTATTAATGCACAAGAATGGAGAATGGGCGGTATTGATAAAGCTAGAGAGTGGGCAGATAAGCGTGTAATAGCTTTAATTAAAGGTAACGCACTTGGGATGGATGGTGCAGCTAATTCTAGAGATACATTAGAAGAAATAATTACTACTAAATTCAAAGGAAGAGATGGTGGTACACATACTTTAGAATCTCTTTGGCCTGGTTTAACTAAAAAGTGGCACAAGCAGATGATTACCACTATGAAAGGTGACTTTGAAGATGCGGAAGCTGTAAAAGAAGTTGCAGCTAAAACTATGGAGCAACGTCAACTTACAATACTTCAAGATCATCTTGATAAAAACGGTACGCTTCCTGATAAGCTTATAGATGAATCTATAGCAGCAATAAACGAAACACATGGCTGGTATGATCCTGCAAAATTAAAAAAGATGAAGCAACAATCTAGTTTAACTGCAGTTCAGCTTAGGAAATCTGAAAAAGAAATAGAGAAATTAGCTAAAATTGGTCTGTTAACAAATGAAGCGCTTGCTGAGTTTCCTTATCAATTACAGCGTAAATGGCAAGATATTGCACGTGTACAAACTACAGGCACTGCTGCTGTTAATACCCATACAAAAATATTAGATTCTATGATTAGACAGAAGGATAAATTATTCCCTGATGGTGGTAAAAGTCCTAGCGGTATTGCATTAGAAGCTATGATGAGAAGTAGATATCACGCTATAATTGCTGAAGGTGAGACACCAGAAAATGCGTTGGCAATAGTTAAAGGGAATTTAGAAGCATTATTTAACGATCCTTCCTTTATGACGAAAGATGGTTTTAATGTATTTCCTACAAAAACAGAAGTAGCAAGTGTATCTAATAATCATACACAAGAGATGAGACGTAGAACAGCTCTTCTTACTAACCAAGGTTTAGCAGTTATTAATACACCAGGTGCTATTTATGATAAAACTGAACTTACAGAAATGGAAAGTAAGTTTGGTGCTAATTTCAGACCTTCTAGAGAATTAATGTGGTGGGCTGAAGAATTAGGTGTAAGTCCATTAACTGTAATTAATGGTCAACGTAAAGCACTGGATATGAAATCATTGGATGAATTACCGTCGTTTAAATTTTTAAATGAGAATTATGGTAAGAGTACTATGCGTAAATTATGTAGTCAAAAACTTGCTACAGCTGCTACTTGTCGAGAATTAGGTAAAGCTAAGGTAGATAAGACTAGTATTTTTAACGCTACTTCTGAGTTTGTTCAATCTATCAGAGATGCTACTGATCCTGTTGGTTCCATAACTAAAACTATACATAAAGCAACACCTAACAAAGTTCTGGCAGCTCTAGAAATGAGTCTGCTGAATCCTACTATATTTCAAGGAGATCCGAATGAGGATGGTGCAGATATATTTAATAGATTAAGTGATGATGATAAGAAAACTTATTTTCAATATACTTATAAATTAGCTGAAACTTCGGAGGAACAAGAAGAAGCTTTAAATAATTTATTAAGAGATCTCTTTACAACTCCAGATGATATCGGAACAGCAGGGTTCCCACAAGCTCCTGGTGTTTAAACCTTAACATAAAAAACTATGGAAGCAGGTAATTTAATTGATCAGTTATATGACGGTAACCCGGAACTTGAAAAAGATGTTACAGAAAAACTACTGAATGATCAAAACATTCGGGAAATTGAAAATCAACTTCTACAACAATCCGCAGAACAAGAGCAGCTGCAACAACAACAGCAGCCACAACAACCAGCTCAACCTTCTACCGCACAACCTGATCAACAAGCTCCGCCTACGGGTGAGGCAGAATCTCCTACCTTGATGGATCGTATAGATCGACAAGCTCAGAGTAATGTAGAAACAGCTGAAGTACTTCTATCTCCTTTTGCAGGTCTTGCAGATTGGGGAGTAGGAGTACTGAATAAAATATCACCCAACGGAAGGAACCATGAAGCATTTCCAGCATTTGTTAATGAAGATGGTTCGTTAAAACAACTACCTAAATTTCAAACTGACTCAGCCCAAGCTGTTCGGGATATATCCTCAGTTGTTATACCAACAATTTGGTTAACTGCAAAATTTAAAGGGCTTGGAGGACTTGCCCATAAAAAGGTAGGTTGGTCCTTAGGAAACGATGCAGCTTTTAAATGGTTCGCTACTACAGGTTTAGCAGCTGGTACTGGTGTTGCTGTAGATGAAACGGCACCGATACAAGAAAGAGACCACAATGCTGCGGCTATGTTGAAAAGCACATGGCCAGTAACTTGGGGTTGGATACCTGATAATTGGGCGACATTAGATGCTGATAGTCCAGATATTAAAAGACAAAAGAATAGGAATGAAGGACTTGCTGTTGGTATCTTCTCTGACGTTCTCTTAGGAGCTGGTAAATTATTCAGAAATCTAAAGAAAGTTAGACAAGCAACTCAATGGGTACCTGAGAATGAAAAAGCAAAGAATTTTGTTAAAACTCTAGAACCTGAAAAGTTAGATAAAGATGATTTAGCTAATGAAGTTTTAAACTCTGCTAAAAAACGTGAAGATGATTTAAATGAACTTGGACAATTTAATGATTCTAGAAATGTAGATCCTAGTGAACCTGTTTTCGGTAAACATGATATCTATGATCCTGAAGAATCAGGACTTAGAGCTGCTGATAGAGGAGGTATAACCTCTGCAGGTGTAGATGCTGTACGAGTAGAGAAAAATATAGATACTGTACACGGACGTGTTGGTAGTGTATTCTCTGAATCTGCTTTAAAAGAAGGTTTAGAAACTGATGCTGCTGGTAGAAAACTAATTAAAGGTTTATCTAAACAATTAAACGATACTAAAGTTGGTTGGAAAGGTAGTAATGGTCAGTATGTAAGTCATAAACAAGTGATGCAAACTGGTGATAAACTAGCAGCTGATCTAATGGATATGGATGTTTCTGATATGAAGAAAGTCCTATCTAAATTATCTGGTATTGATACTGATACTGGTGCTAGAGTCCTTAAATCCGAAGCATATGCTGGTGTCTTTAAGGCTATAAGAAACTACATGGAAGAATTTGCTAGCCTCAAAGAAGGTAGAGCGAAAGGTATTGTAGGTACATCTTTAGCAGGTCAAGTATCAGATATGGCAGAAGGTGCTAGATTACTAGATGGTACTAATACGTTAGCAAGAGCTCAAGAACAAATCTTAGATCGACTTGAATATCTAATGACTATTAAAGGTCAAACCTCTTATGCTAGAGGTAGGGCTTTAAATATGTTGAATCTATGGAATAGAGCATCTAAGAAAACAGTTAATAGTACTGATGCTTTAGCAGCAATTAAAACAGAAAAGAATGCCACACTTAAAGCTTTAGAACGTATTGCATCTGATTCTAAAAACACAATGGATACGTTAAGAGCTGTTAAAGCTGAGCGTCCTGATATGTTAGGACCATTGATGTTAGCTTATGAACATACAGATGGTAAAGTTGCAACTATTTCAGCATTAAATAACTATGTAAGAAACTCCACTGGTGTTATAAGGAAGGCAGTTGTAGATAATGCACCTGAAATGCCTTCAGCTTGGATGCAAGGTGCCTGGTCTAATATTTATAATTCAGTACTTTCTTCAGTTGGTACGCCACTTAAAGCTGGTTTATCAAACTTTGTGCTAATGGTAGAAAGACCAATAGCTACATTCGCTGGGGCATTAATACATAAAGATATGGCAACACTAAGAAAAGCCTCCTTTATGTATACTGGTATGGGTGATACTTTGCAAAAAGCTTACTCTCATATGAATCAAGTCTATAAAAGAGCAGCTAGAGATCCTAATTCTGTAGGGTATATCATGAGAGATGATATTGCACGTAAGAATGAAGATCAAATAACTCTTCTTAGATCTTTTGCTGACGCTGCTGAAAAGGAAGGTAACTTTGGTCCATCTGCTTTAGTCAATCAAATAGAAGCAATGAACGACTTAGCAGAACATCCGCTATTAAGATTCAGTGCTAATGCTATGACCGCATTTGACGGATTTACTAGATCATTTATTGCTAATATTGAAGCACGTGGTAGAGCATATGACTTATTTACGAATGCTGGAGAAGCTATACAAGAGACTAATCTGAAGAAAATATCTGATGGTGTCTATGATGAAATGTTTAATAGCCAAGGCTTTATAAATGATGACGCAGTCGAATACGCAAGTAGAGAGATTGCAATGAACCTTGACAATAAAGCGGTTGATGCTTTAAGTGTCTTCATTAAAAAAGTTCCAGCATTAAAACCTTTCTTAATGTTCCCTAAAACTACAATGAATTTGTTAGCTTTTAGTGGATCACATAGCCCAATAGGTGTGTTTTGGAATGATGTAAATGCTTTTAAATTACCATTTGAACAGATGGATCAACTTGAAGTTGAGAAATTGCTAAGTTCACGTGGTATACCATTAGATGATAATATGGTAGCAGCTTATAGTACAATAAGAGCTGAGTTAAAAGGTCGTAAAGCTATTGGTACATTATCCGTATTAGGTGCAGTAGCATTGTTTACAAGTGATCGTATAACTGGTAACGGTATTTACGATAAAACTAGGCAGAAAACACGAAGAGAATTAGGTTGGACTCCTAGATCTTATAAAGGTTGGGATGGTAAATGGTATAGTTATGAAGGTCTCGGTGCTATCAGTGATTGGTTAGCTTTAACTACTGATGTTATGGATAACTTCGATACGTTAGATGAACCATCATTAGAAACTCATCTAAATAAAATGGGTTTTCTATTAAGTGCTAACCTAACTAATAAGTCATTTACAGCTGGTTTAGAACCATTAAATGATGTATTAGCTGGTAATCCTGCAGCGTTAGCCCGTTGGGGTGCTAGTTTTACTAGTGCATTAGCTCCAGGAAGTGGGTTTAGAAATGAATTTGCACGCTTAATGACACCACAACTGAAAGAAGTCGAACAAGATTTCTTCCAATTATTAGCTAATCGTAACCCTATAACCAAAGGTGGTTTAGAGGATGCTCATGACTGGATGGATGGTGGTTTAATACGTGAACCTTTGAATTTTGCAACTAGAGTTTGGAATACTTATTCACCAATATGGAAAATTAGTGATAAGATTAGTCCTGAAAAACAATTCTTAATTGATATTGAATGGAATGGTAGACCCTCACTTAGTACTAATGGTAGGGGTATTGAATATTCAAACGCTGAACGCAGTCAAATCACTGAATTATTAGGTAAAGATAAGGTCTTTGCTGAAGAAGTTAGGCGTATTATGCGTAGTGCTGATGGTAAGAAGTTCCGTGAAGCTTATAAAAATGCACGTGATAAAGGTGTTTATTTAAATAGAGAAGACTTTGATAATGTTCATTACTTACTAGATCGGGCATTGAGTAATGCTCAACGCTGGGCAGAGTCTAGAATAGGGCATAGAGAACAAGTCAGACAAAAAGAATTCATAGATAAACAGACAAAAAATAAATCTAGAAAAGGTGATGTAGAAGGTATTCTACAATTAACTAATTACTATAACAAACAAATTCTACCCTAAAATTTAAGAACTCATGAAAACTTAACCTTCTAAAACAATGGCGGTAACGCAAAATTCACATAATGGTGATGGCTCTAATAAAAACTTTGAATATACTTTCCAAGTTTTACAAGATTCTGATGTTAAAGCAGAAGTAGATGGAGCTCTTACTACAGCATTCACCCTTTTAACTAGTCCAACAAGGGTTAGTTTTACTACAGCACCTCCTAGTGGTACGAATAATGTACGTCTCTTTAGAGACACAGCTTGTGATACTGCTAAATATATCTTCCAACCTGGTTCTGCGATCCAAGCTTCTGCCTTAAATGCCAACTTAGAGCAATGCTTATTTGCTGCTCAAGAAGAGCAAGGCGCTATGATCGGCACTGCTAGACTAGTAGACAGGGCTGTAACATCAGCTAAAATTAAAGACGAAACAATTGTTAATGCTGATCTAAGTCCAACTGCAGAAATTGCCGTAAGTAAATTAGCTGATGGTTCAGCAAGACAAGTACTACAGACAGCATCGAATGGATCTGATGTAGAATGGACAAATAATGTAGATATTCCTGGTACGTTAGATGTTACAAGCTCAGCAGCATTTGATAGTAATGTTACTATATCTGGTAATACAACTGTTGGTGGTACTTTAGGAATTACTGGTACTACAACTGCGGCGGCTATCAACGCAACATCCGCGAACGTAAGCGGAACTGTTGGTATAGATGGTAACTTTGATGTAAATACTAATAAATTTACAGTTGCAGCATCTAGTGGTAATACAGTTGTTGCTGGAGATTTAGAAGTCGGAGGTACATTTGATGTTACTGGTACTTCTAATTATACAGGACAACAGACTGTTCCTGGTGGAGCATTAGTTAAAGATATAAAAGTTGGTCTTGATGGTAATAATGAAGTTAGTACTACAAGTGGTAATCTAGTATTAGACTCAGCTAGTGGAACTGTACAAGTTACAGATCACTTCAATGCAACAGGTAATGCTGATGTTGATGGTAATTTAAATGTTGATGGTACATTAACAGTTGATGGTACTTCTACGCTTACAGGAAATACAACTGTAGGTGGTACATTAGGTGTTACAGGTTGGGGAACCTTTACAAAGGTAATTTCATCTAACGTAGATCTTGATGGTGGTTCTATAGATGGTATAGTTATTGGTGCAGCTAATCCAGCTGCGGGTACATTTACAACAGGAACTATAGCTACAGCTGACATAAATGGTGGTGCTATTGATGGGACTACTATTGGAGCTAATTCAGCTGCAGCTGGTACATTTACAACTGTTAATGCTTCTGGTGCTATAACTGGTAATGTAACTGGTAATGCAGATACAGCTACTGATTTAGCCGCTGCTGCTAAAATAACTGCTAGTGAACAAGCTGCACATACTGCAAATGATACTACATTCTTTACTACTTCAGCAGCAGATGCTAGATACTTTAATATAAGTACAGGTGATACAATTAAGGATGGTCAAACATTCCCTGATAACGATACAACAATAGCAACAACAGCAGCTATCAATGATAGAATAATTGACTTAGTTGATGATGTAGGTGGTTTTGTACCATTAGCTAATGAAACTAGCTTCCCAACTGCTAACCCTGATGTTAATAATGGTACAGGTACTATAGTTAGTATCTCAACTCTTGCTAATAACCTTGTATCTAATGGTAGTGGTGTAGCAACAATTACTAATGGTGCAGGTAGTGGTAATAATGTAACTATTACTGGTTTAGCAAATAGTACAACATATTCTGCTGGATATGGATTACTTGTAGAAACAAGTGCAACTAGTGGTAATGGTAGTGCAACACCTCCTAGAGCTTATACCTTCCATAGATTAGTCCCTAAAGCTACTGAAGTAACTACGGTTGCTAGTAAAGCTACAGAGATAGGACGTCTTGGTACAGCTGATGCTGTAGCAGATATGAACCTACTGGGTACTACTGACGTCGTTGCAGACATGAATCTGCTAGGCACTACTGCCTGTGTTGCAGATATGGCATTACTTGGTACTACAGCTTGTGTTGCAGACATGGCAACTATTGCTGATACAAGTAACCTTATTACGAATATAGGTACTGTTGCAGGTATACACGCTAATGTATCTACTGTTGCTAGTAATAACTCAAATGTAACAACAGTTGCAACTAATATAACTGATGTTAATAACTTTGCCGATCTATATCAAATAGCATCTTCTAACCCATCTACAGATGGTGGAGGTAATGCTTTAGCTGTAGGTGATTTATATTTCAATACTTCTGCAGATGAACTTAAAATTTATAATGGTAGTGCTTGGCAAGGTGGTGTAACATCTACAGGAAACTATGCAGTTGTTACTGGTAATACATGGACTGGTGATAATAAATATAATGATGGAGTTAAATTATATGCTGGTACTGGATCAGATTTAGAAATTTTCCATGCTAGTGATGTTAATAATATCAAAAGTGTTAACGGTAAAATAGTTTTACAAACAACGGC
>VTLG01011626.1_pt1 | contig 16706 bp, 22 predicted proteins | sample 4694571 | NCBI WGS metagenome assembly VTLG01 (sample SAMN12604809, study PRJNA352737) | marine metagenome | biome: ENVO:00000447; feature: ENVO:00000209|ENVO:00000569|ENVO:01000036; material: ENVO:00002151; isolation source: viral sequences binned using virsorter ...
ATCAGTAGAGATAACTAAATCTGTACCATCATTATTTATTCTGAGTACTCCCGTCTCGTTTTGGATGTAAGAATCTGATGGATCATGGTAAAGCTTTAGATCAGCTCCATTACCGAGTCTGATCATATTATCACTACCATCACTATCTGGGATATACATCCAGCCAGATAAAGTTATTCCATCTGCAGTTGTCTCGAATTTTTTGGCGTTATTATAATAAAGTTCTACGGCTCCATCTGTTATACATTTGACTGCTATTTCTCCAGCTTTAGGATTTAGATATATATCCCCATCTGTTCTTTGAATTTTAAGATCACCTGTTCCTTCTATCCAGTTAAGTCCAGAACTATTTTCATGGTAGATCTTTATATCATCTCCATCTCCTAATTTAATTTGACCATCATCTTTAATATCTATATCGTTATAGACATAAATATCTCTCCAACGATCAGAATCAGTTCCTAAGTCAGTATTTGTAGCAGCCCATGGTCGTAATAGACCTTCAACTAAATGAATAGTACCTCTTAAGGCACAACCATTTGTATTTGTTTCAAACTTCTTAGAGTTATCGTAATAGAGTTCAACGGCTCCATCCTCTATACCTTGAATAATGCTTTCATTTTCAGCAGCATTTTTAACATCTAAATGATTAGTTAGAATTTTTAATCTACCTGTACCAGCATCTTTTATGTATGAGTTACTTCCATCGTGGAAGATTTGTAGATCTTCACCATCGCCTAAGCTAAGTTTAACGTCATCATTACCTCTAAATTTACTAGTTGCTACAGCGTTTCCTGTTACTGTAACCCCACCTGAAGTTGTCTCAAAACGCTTTGTATTGTCGTAATAGATTTCTACGGCTCCGTCTGCATGGCAGTCAATATATTTTTCACCCGCACCTTCGGTGCCTAGATAAACATTACCCCCCTGTAGATATAAATCAGATGTACCAGCTCTTACAATTAAAGCAACATTCGTAACACTGTCTATCCAGTTAGATGATCCATTATGGAAGATTTGTAGATCTGAACCTGTTCCAAACGCTGCCGTTGCATTATCATTAAATATCAAATCATCAGCTGATTTATCCCAAACAACATTCGCAGCTGCACCAGTGAAAGTTACATCTCCGTCGTGTGTGGCACCATCATCTGTGACTGTTCCTGTTACATTTATCCCGCCAGAAGTGGTGGCTGCTTTAACTACATTGTTATGATATAAACTAACTGCCCCGTTTTCAACAAACGATGCTTGAGTCTCTCCACCATCATTACTTTTTACAGTAAATTGTGATGCATATATCTTTAATTCCCCAGTATCATTATCAATTATGCTGTCTGTACCATTATGATATATCTCTAAATCCGAGCCTGTTCCACACATTAATTTCTTATTATCATTAAACCTAAATGCATCACCGTCAAGAGTAAAAGTTTGCACTCCGTTTGAAGTGAAACCCATCGTTCCAGAAGTCACCGAGTACATTCCTGTGTCGGAGTCGGTTCCGAAGGTGATCGACGGGGATGTCGCACTGCCTGCAGGGAATTCTGTACCTACAGTGACATAATCTGCACCTGATAAAATTACACCAAAGAAAGCATGTCCACTCGTTGGAGCAGAACTAAATACAATATTGGTCCCTAGTAATTTAAACCCTGCACTACCGGAAGGATCAGGTTCTTGAAGTACACCATTAACCGAAATATAAATCTGCTGAGTATTAATTGGGAAAGGAACTGGTGCATAACCTCCAACTGTCAATGCGAACGATGTTGTGCTCCCATTAAAACTAGAACTTATATCATCAATAATTTTGTTGCCTGACTCCGCAACTTGCAGATCGTTCCCAATATACATTTGTATTGAATAACTTTGTTATCTTCTATTGTATTTCTACTTTATTTAGCTATTCTACTTCCCATTTAGTGTTAGGACCATTAGTTGAAGGTGCTTTAGGCCAAACAACTGAGCCATATCCAGCCTTTGCATAAGTTTGAGGAATGTCTCTTAATGTTTGACGATATGCTGCCCAAGCTGCTTGATCAACAGTACACCCTGGAGTCATTGTCCAATCAGTAGTCCTCAATAAAAAATCTCGTTTTTTACGAATAATCTCCCAACTTGTCTCATCTAATTTAAGAATCGCTCTATCGAATTGTTTATCGATCTCAGCTTTAATATCTTCAAATTGACGTTGAAGTAAACTAACGTCGCCAAATGTAGATAATCCCATAATCTTAAGTCTGATCGAGATAACTCAATGTTAAGTCCATAGCAGTTGCAGTGTCGCAACGTGCTCTTAAAACATCACTTGATTCAAGTATTATTTTGCTACCCGTGATTAACTCTAGTGAAGAACCAGCTGGCACAGGGACCGCTTTCAGAAGATATACACTATCTCCGCTATTAGGAACTAAATAAACATCGACATTTGCACTAGTAGTGGTTTTATTAGCAACTAGTGCATTGAGAATAATCAGAGTTGATGAGTTTCCTGCAGTAACAATATTGGTATTTGAACTGCTTACAGCATCCGTAACCAAACTAGATTTAGTTGCCTGTTTGAAGGTATTTGCCATATCAAGCTAAAGCGACGATGAGAGCGATGTTGTCATTAGAGTTGAACAGACCACTAACAGTTAAATTGCCACTAATAGTGACGTTGCCTGGTATGGTGACTGAGCCACTTCCATCTATTGTAAGCTGAGCAACACCTCCCGTTACCATAGCGATTTGATCTGCTCCTGTAGAAATAATTCCTGTATTTGGATCATTTGCAAATTTAAGAGCACAGCTAGTTAATGAACCCATCCCGAAAGATGAGTTAGTCCCATCTTCTCTTAGAAGAGCAATACCTCCAGCAGTAGAGTTATCATGGATAACACAGATTTTTTTATCGGTATCTACAGTAACTTCACCTACTGCACCAATAAAAGTAGAAGTTTGAAGAGTCGATCCTCGACGAAGTTGTACTTGAGTGGCCATAAGACTATCCTAATGCAACTGCTATTGCAGTAGCGAAACTTTCAGTAGCTATGTTTCCAGTTTCATCTGGAAGTGTGAGTGTTCGATCCGCAGTGGGATCTGTAACTGCAAGAGTAAGTTCGTAAGCATTAGCTGTAGCCCCCTCAAATACGAGTGGACTACCTCCTGCAAGTACCGCACTAGTTGCAGTTAGTACCCCTGTAATCGTAGGAGCACTTAACGTTTTATTCGTTAAAGTCTGCGTCCCAGTTAGTGTTGCTACTGTTGAGTCAATAGCGTAAGTAACCGTAGTTCCTGTAGCACTTGTATCAATTCCTGTTCCACCAGTAAGTACTAAAGCTTCAGAATCTAAATCGATATCTATATTTCCTGAGTCAGTTTGTATATCTAAGTCCTCTGCTGTGATCTGTGTATCTACATAAGCTTTGATACTCTGCTGCGTTGCTAAATGGCTAGCAGAATTACTTGCCATATTATCTTCATCTTTAATCGATGTTCCTGAGATAGTACTATTTAAAACTGCACTCGTTAATGTCTTATTCGTCAACGTATCTGTAGTAGCTAAGCCAACAAGTGTATCCGTCGCATTTGGAAGTGAAATAGTTCGATCTGCAGTCGGATCAACAACAGTTAACGTTGTTTCATGAGCATCAGCAGTACTTCCTTCAAAGATAAGATTTGAGTCAGTAAGAAGGATACTAGTAGCAAGAGGAGCAGTTAATGTCTTGTTAGTCAGCGTCTGCGACCCAGTTAGCGTAGCAACTGTGCTATCAATAGCGTAAGTAACAGTCGTACCTGTAGCACTAGTATTAATACCTGTCCCACCAGTCAGGGCTAACGCCTCTGAATCAAGATCAATATCAATGTTTCCAGAATCTGTGGTGATATCTAAATCTTCAGCAGTTATCTTAGTGTCAACATACGATTTAATACTCTGTTGAGTCGCAAGATGGCTAGCAGAATTACTAGCCATATCATCTTCATCCTTGATTGATGTTCCTGAAATAGTACTATTTAAAACAGGACTCGTTAATGTCTTATTTGTAAGCGTCTCAGTGGCAGCTATTAAAGAGATAGTTCCATTAACATCCTGAACAGTAAGAGTACGAGTAGTGCTACCTGAAATACCAGAACATTCAAATGCTAACTGTTTCGTATTATCTGAATTATCTCTAATCCTGAACCCACTGTCATCTGTAACAATTGCAGTAGATGTAATGGAAGCTAAACCGGCAATTGTTGTAGCAGTACCACCTAAAGCTATACCTGTACTTCCGACGGTTACTGAACTATTCGCAAGCTGAGCATTAGGGATTGCATTTGTTCCTATCTCCCCAGATGAATAAGTTAAACCAGATCCAGAAGCAACGCTGATATGTGCTCTGACTTCAGCAGCTGAAGGACCAGTATAAGTAATAACTCCAGTCGAATTATTGTACGCAAGACTTCCGTCACCACCTGAATCAGTAACTGAAATTGAATTTAATAATGCAACTGTACCTGTTGCATCAGGTAATGTAATTGTTCTATCAGCTGTAGCATCTGTAGCTGTTACCGATATCTCATAATTATTAGCTGTAGATCCTTCAAATACAATATTTCCACTTCCAATACTAATGGTGTTAGCAGCATCTATCGCACCCGCATATAAAGTAGTACCTATTAATGAAGTTGAAGTTAAAGAGCTTAATCCTACAAAAGTAGTTACAGTTGCGCCAAGATTTATACTGGTGCTACCAATTGTTACTGCACTATTCGCAAGATTATTATTGGCAATCGAAGTTGCAGTTGTTAATACAGTTCCAGTTTCATTTGGAAATGTAATTGTCCGATCTGCTGTTGGATCAACAACAGTTAGCGTTGTTTCATAAGAATCTGATGTTGCACCTTCAAAAATAATTCCATTACTGTTTAACGTTATAGAATTAGCAGTAGTAGATGTTCCTACATTTAACGTTGAAACAGTTGTAGTAGTAGCCGTTAATGAGGCTATGCCTGTAAACGTATCAACAGTCGCACCAAGAGCAACAGCAGTTCCACCAATTGTTACTGAACTATTTGCTAGCTGAGCATTAGGAATTGCATTTGTTCCTAGCTCACCGCTACTTGAGTTATATGTTAAACCTGATCCAGAAGCGACACTGAGTACTGAGCGTGCTCTCGCAGTCGTATAATATAAATTTGTATTCTCAGTAAGATCAGCTGTAGTATTACCGGCAAAGTCTAATTTATCCGATGGAGTATTTAACTCCTGGAATAAACCACTGAGAATTACAATCGACTTTCTAGTTGCCATACTTCAGACCAACTCAGTTCTATATATTCTTTTGAAAAAAGAACTTGTTATTTTATATCTATCTTACCAATAATATAGTTATTAACTTCTAACTGTAGGTGCCTCTATCTTGACAATAAGTTGAGTCGTACTAGAAGCTCTCCCGACTCTAACAAGGTATTTACCAGAACCGCTTAGAGGTGTCGTCGTAATACCTCCTGAACTTGTAGATAAATAATAATCAGCGCCAGCGGTTAATCCTGCTGTAGCTAATTGACCGTGTGTAAGACATCTAACATCTTGCCCAGTTGACTTTGAAGTCTGTGCAAATCCAACACAAGTAGCCTTATCAACAGTATCATTAGCTATAGCTTTACCAACCTTTCCGTCACTTGCACGAGAATACAATGCCTGACCTGCAACAACGTCCTCAAAAGCAGGTGCTGTAAAACCAGCGATAGAATATACCTGTTTACCGGCAATTGTAGTTTTTAAATCAATTAAAAGACCAATTAAACCTGTATAATTAGCCTCATAAGGTTCATAATCATTAGAACCAGACATCAGTCTAACCTCACAGGTGGATCAATACGAATACTAAAAATAGATGTAGTTCCTGGCTCACCTACTCTTGCAATAGCCTGACCAGATGTAGAAGGAATTGTAGTCGTTATAGCACCAGCAGTTGTTGGACTTAAATAATAAAGATCTCCAGGATCTAAAGTAAATGGCATCGTTTTAGTTCCCATAGTTACAACTTTGCATGTACCCGTAGCAGAAGTGGCGGCATCAGCAAAACCAATGACATGAGCATTCTCTAAAGATCCATTAGCGGCGCTAGCCTTACCAACCTGAGCATCCGATGCTCGCATGTATAAAGCATCACCATTACCTACATTCTCAAATGCAGTGGCGTCAAAACTAAGTCGTGTAGGAGCAAAAGTAGGAAAACCGTCTTTTACATCAATTAATGCGTCAACTAAGCCACGGTAATTAGGCTCATAAGGTTGACGTGTTTTTGCGAAGTTATTAGCATCTAACAGATCAACAATGACTGCTAGTGCACCTTCTATATTCGGTTCGTATCCAGTGGCCATAATCTTTACTTACTAAATATCATTTTAATTTGTAAACTCCTTTAGAATAGAAACATAGGAGATTGCAATGTCAACAGAAGTAATTGCTGCGATTATATCTGGAAGCGTTGGTGCTTTTGCAGGGTTAACTCGCGCACTATCTAATTTTAATCAAAAATTGGATAAACGTTTCGAAGTAATTGAACGTGACCTTGATAATCTTCAAAATCGTGTTGTCTGTGATTACGTGCTAAAAGAAGACTTCCTTAGAGAAATGCAAGCTGTCCATAACAAATTGGACAGGATTCTTGATCATCTATTATCTCAACGCTAGGGTCCTATAACAACCCAAGAGGTAGATGATGCTATATAAATAGTCAACTTGCTAGTTGACGTATTGTAATGTAACTGCCCATCCACAGGGTTAGCTGGATAACCTGCACTAACTGATGCAACAGCTTTTGCTGTTTGCCAACTAGAGCCATCAAAAATCTTATAAATATGAGTGCTAGCAGTATCTAGCCATGACTCTCCTTTACTTAAAGAACTAAAACCAGCAGCTGAATTATTAGGAGCAGTAGAACCAATGGAGATAGGACCTACTTTAATTAACCCAGTAGAAGGAGATGCGGTGTTATCAGCGAAAAAAAGTCCAGGGTCCCCTGCGTTGTTATTAATAGCCAACTCAGCAGCACCAAGGCGAATAGGATAAGGCCGGTCATGAAGAGTACTAGAACGACGAGAAAGAATTTGAACAGCCATATCTAACTATTAATATAAAGATCAGAATCAACAACTACGTCCTGATCAGTAATAGGACTATAAGTGCTGCTATCTATTGTACTATTTGAAGCCACATTTTCAGTGGGTTCCCCATTTATAAATGATCCTGCGTCAATAACTCCAGATTCGTAATCCGTAGCAAACTCGTCAATAGGCTTATCAACTATGCCAAGTTTTACATCCTCTATTAAAGCTGGAGATCGATTAAATAATTTATTGATCAATGTAATCATCCGATTTGTTGTATTAACTGACTTCCCTGCACGATCTAAATTTCCAACTGAATCACGACGTAAACTATCAGTAAGAGTCATTCCAATTAAAGATGGATCAAAATCGGCTACAGATTGAGGTAAATTTCTATTACCAATGACAGTTTTACCTCCACTCCACGGTGTATTTTGCTGAGTTAACTTCAATAATTCGAAATTTGATTCTAATTTCTCCTTTTCTTTACTAAATCTCTTCTCAAATCTCTCTAAACCCTCTCCAACTGGTTTATCACTCGGTTCTAATAGCCAAGAACGTACATAATCATGCTTTTTTAAATTACTAACAGTGCAATAACCACTAGCGGTATCACTGAAAGGATAAATAACAGTAAAACTATTCGGATCAGGTACTGAACTGATGTTGTATTCACCAGAAATGGCATTTCCACTTGTAAATGCAAGCTCTACCTTAGTATTGGCTTCTAAACCATGGTTGTCAATGTTGATAGTTATGTTTGGACCTGATTGAACGTATTTTGCAGCTAAATCAATAGGATCATTACCTTCGTCATGAGTAATGGCGAACATCGCAGCGTAAATATGCTTACACCAGCGCATTTGATAATACATTAAACTCTGCACATCATCAACAGCTTCATCTTCGTAACGAGGTAATTGATAAAAGTTATTCACTACCGTATAACCTAAATCTCTAAAAGTACCTGGTATATCTCGTTCATTACTTAATGTTCCATCAGGTAATAAGACTTCACCTGGCTTAAGAGATTTTGGAGTCGTTCTTGGAAATCTTTCAGAGAGTAAATCGCTATTAAGATCATAACTATCACGACGTGAAAAATCCTGACAAGAACAATGCCAACGTAACTCAGTTGTTAAATATCTTCCAATAGTAAATCCACGATGAGCAGGAACAACAGTTGAAGTTACTTCATTCGTTGTCGTAGCACCATAGCTATCTGCTCTTTGAAAAATTATTTCTTTTGTAGCAGCATCTAATCCACTAACTGTATAACCTACATAATTTTTATAATCTCTACCCCTCAATAAACGACTAACAGTTACATTCCCAGAGGTCGTACCACTAAGAAGAGTTCCTACTGTAAATTGAGTACTACTGGTAACAGTAACGGTATATCTACCAGAAGCGACGTTGCCACTAGTAACATCAATAAATACTTTATTTCCTGAAGATAAACCATGAGCTGATGGACATGTAATAGTAACTGTAGTACCACTTCGAGAATATGTCGAAGCGAGTCCTGGATCTTTTTCAATAATACGATCAGCTAAACGTTCGCCTGAAAAGAAAGAAAGTTCTGTAGGCAAATAACGAAGACGAACTCTTGTAGTGGTCCAACGCGAATCCCCAAAAGTAGTTGATAAATAATAGTTAACATTACCGTTGTTTGTTCCTGATGCCGAAGTGGTTACAGTGAATGTATTCTGTGTAGTACTAACAATTGAAAGTGTTTCATCAACACCCCCACCTGTTGATATATCTAACCAAACACTCTCCCCAGGATACAATCCATGATCCTGTTTAGTAACAACTAATGTGTTACCTGATTGACTGTATGTTGCACTTACTAACTTTCCTAAATATCTAACCCCAAGTATTGGTAAACCGTAATCATAAAAACTGAATGCATCTGTATCTCGCATTCCAACAATTTGCTCTCCTAATTCTTGATTAGTAGAGGGAAAAGTATAAACTCTTGCAGGAATAAATACACCTGGGAATTGTTGAAAAGTGAAATATAAACGGTAATCTCCACGTCGCTTTCTCTCAGCAGCAGTTGATCCTAATGTACTTTGAATTAATGTGTATAATTCATATCCTTTACGCCAACGACTCCATAATGAATCAGTATTATAAAATTTAATGCCACGACCCGTGATAGGCTTCGCATCATCCCTAGTTAATTTTTTAGAAACTAAAGTATCAATTCCTTTTGCAAAATCAGAATCAAAAGTTGCTTTACCTTTGGGATTAAAATCACCAAATCCACCAAATGGCATAATTATTAATCAATAGTATCCACCTTGTACATTACAATAGAAACCATTAGTTAACGCAGCAGTACCACTAACAGATACATATAAAGCTTGTCCACGCTTAAGCATCAATCCTCGCTGTTTAGGAGCTATTTCATTATTAGCACTGCCAAAATTAGAACCAGCCTGAACAACAGGATGATTAATAAGAGGTAAAACCTCTTTCATTGTTAAACTACAATACTGTTTTGCAGCTACTGCATCAATACTCGCGACAAATAAAGGGAAAAACTGATTAATATTAGTAACTGTACCTGTACTTACTAAATAAAAGCAGAAATCAATAGGATCATAAACTTCGACATTACCTGTGATGGTTCCACTAGGAATATTAGGAATCGTGACAGTAAATGTTGTTGGCGTAACAGTAACAATTGTGAATGTCCCGTCAATTGGAACTGTTCCTGTATTGTAACTAGTAAAATTCAAAAAAGTTTGTTGACCGACTTCTAAATTATGTCCAGCAGAAATAGTTATTGTTGCTGTGGTAGCAGCAGCTGAATATGTACCAGCAGTGGCTGTCCTTGCATCAATTTTTTCAATAACACGTTTGCTATATCTAAACCAAATATCATCAATGTATGCACCACTAATTGATGTATCTGTTAATGCAGAATCAACATCAAAAATCTTTGTAGAGTTACCAACAGCGGTTGGAATAAGACTAGTGGAAAATAATTGACCGGATGCAACAGTTAATAACGTAGACGCTGTCGCTGGACGGTCTACCATTAACGGCTGTTTATTCGAACTACTGCTTGACACGTTTATTTATAAATAGACTTAAATTCAATTATAACTGAAGGTTTTTTACCAACGAGTTACTTTTGGCTCGAGTTCTTCCTCATTAAAAGTATCCCAAGGATTATCTTGCGAATATGCATCTTCACGAGGATCGATTTCCCAAGCACCTTTATCTTCTGGAACAAATCCTCTTCCTACACCATGAGGAGCATCTTTTTGGCCTGGGCGAAGCCCCGAAAGATTTTTCTCTCCAGCCATACGTGGTGCTCTTTGGCGATTAAAACGCTCAGCAGTATCTGGACCTTCAGATTCCCAGGGTATATCTTGTCTTCGTGCGCCGAACATATACCCATTTCTGGTCTGAGGTTGCACAGCTCCGAAACGACCAGCCATCTTACGCAGCCGCTACACTAAAGGTTACTGTGGCAGCCGTGCCTCCTGCTTCACTTACCCAATTTGTGCGAATCCACTTAACTGGTCTCCCAGAAACATTGTAGGCTGTTGTCCCATTAGCTGTTATTGTTTGGTTAGCAATAATAGGTGCATAATTAGTACCATCAATACTACCTTCTAACCGTACAATTACATTCGTATTTACACTGGCAACAGTAACAATAAGTGTGTAATCTGTAGTAGAAAAAAGATTATTAACAGCTACTTGTAAAGCAGTTCCAGCAGCTGGTGCTGCTAATGTACTTTCCGTACTGAAAATAGTATCTTGAAAATAAGTTATTGCCATAAAACTGAAACTGACTTATTACCTAGAATAACAGGGGGAAACGCTATCGAGAAGGTCTGAACTTATCTTTAAACTTTGATCTAAATGCACTAAGAAATTCTTTACCCTTACTTTCTTTGGTTGTCCCTGTTCTTTCTTTTGGATCAGTCCATCTTTCATATCCACCTAACGTTTTAGGATCTGATTTTTTAGTCTTTCTTTTTCCTAGTGAATAATCAGAACTTCCAGAAGCATAACTGCGATCTATATCCCAATTCAGTTCATCCATAATATTTGACATAATGCTAGCTCCAGGGGTCGTCTTGAGGTTTAGAAATTCTACTAGGCGCGTTCCTTAACTTCTCAGATCTAACACGCTCAGCTCTAGGCTTACCAGTAGATTTATTAGCTGAATGTAACTTAGATTCTACTTCAGTTGTTTCACTTAAAGGTGGTCTATCTAATCTTTCTTTAGTTCTATCTAAACTACCGGCGCTCATTTTTTCCGCACCTTCAGAAATAGCACCTCTTTTTTGATGGCCTCTAACTCTATCCTGTTGGTCTCTTTCTCTTTGGAAAGAAGAATAATCAGTTGCTAATCTTCTAGCACGTTCTCTTTTAGCGTTTGGATCTACTGTCATATCAAAAAGTCCTAACGATAAGAAGTCTCAAGAACAATTCTAGTACCTACTGCCACATCTGCAGGTCCAGGTAACGCCTGAATAAATTCAGCACCTTCTCGATTAAAACGATATCTAGCTTGTTCTGGATTCCGATAGTTTGGAACATATAAATGTAATGCCAATCTATCTGTCTCATACAGATAAATCTGAGTCCAAGTTTTCAACGTCTCTATGAAATCAGATGTTGAAATTGTACGGTCAACGTCACCAAGAATACTCTCTATACGACTCTTTGGTACTGCGTCATTATTCACACTACCCGTCATATCTGTTCGCTTTTCAGCTTCGTCACAACGACCAATCTGTTCAACAATCTTGTCATACCAAAAAGAGTCTTGAACATTATTCATCGCTTCTTCAAGACGCGCCTGGTCACCAGCTGGAACCGAAGTTAAATTATAACCAAGATGCCAACGAACCTTAGATTGTACATAGGTATCAAGCTTCATTAATCAACACTAAAACAAGCCTATTATTAGTCTACTCGGACTAAGTTCTCTTTAAAAATCTCATCCCAATCTACACGCTTAATATTCCTTAATTGTTCTAATTTTTGAAACTTTTCACCAGATTGGGAAGTCTGTAAATCTTTAATATCACGAGCTGTTTTAAGACCAACTCCAGGTAATGCATCAGCAATTTGACGCGCAGAAGCAGTATTGATATTGACACGAGTATCTATTGGAAAAGTCTCTCGAGTAGTTAGCTTAGCTGGTTTCACTCCTTCAGCTGCTAACTCAGCAGTAAGACGTTCCTCTGTACGCAATTTCTCATTAGTAGCATCTAAATGGGGAACTAAATCGCACTCATCTACGTAAATAACCTCGTCCTGTGCATCCACACACATCATGATGCCTTCTCCGTGAGGAGAGACAACCTCCACAAGCCCTCCAGTGACTTTGTATTGATACAGCATGAATTGCCCGTATTGACTTCGTTTACGAGAATAACCCTCCTAAACCTAAGCTTTTAACTAAATAGGATGGTTCGGATGGGAATTATCACTAATCAACATCCAGAAAATAATAGTAATGGCGACAATCAAAAGAAGAGCAAGAATAGTCACTGAAAAATCAATAAGTAGTCCAAATATAGCCCATGAAAAAGCGGGCCTCAAGGACCCGCTAATTCATTTAACGTAAGAGTATATTACTCGTCGTTACCACCTACTTGAGAAGCAAAGTCGATGAATCCTTGGATATCATTCCAGGAAACATTAGCAGCAGGACGGAGATAGTTCACGCGAGCAAGGATATATGCTGCGCGGCTAGCGTCAGAGTCATCTGCACTAATGAAAACACCGTCACCAGATACAGAAGTATTGGTAATAGCGTCGACATTGTAGATCTTGAAAGTCGTGTCAGCAGTAACTTTATACATCATAGAGTTAGCTGCGTCTGCACGAGCAATCGTAGACGTTACAGTTGTCCAGAAAGGTAGATCACCTGTAGTTGTGTCAGCAGAGCCTTGAGTGAACAAGCTGGAAGCAGCAGTAAGTGAAGAACTAGCTGCAGCTAGACCATTAAGCTGAGTAGCAGGAACACCAAGTGGTACGCCACTGTTATCAGGACCTAATAGGAGAAGTTCACCTGTTGTACCACCTAAGTCAGCTGTAACTGGAGCGGCAGGGAAACCTGCGCGATCCTGAGCAGCAGAAGGGACATCCTGTGCAATAGCGATTGAAGCGCCATAAACATAAGCAGGACGTGCAGCACTAGCTTTTACTACGAGACTGGTACGGTCGTTACGGACCCTGTCACCGGAACGGCGATCAGGAGAAGGAACTGTGATGCTGAAACTCTTATATGAAGCCTTGTCAGCAGCTACGTTAGTAACTTTTGCATAGCCAAGAAGTTCATAAGCTTCTACACCTGGTAGTCCGAATACACCTTCGTCGTTGAAACCAGAAAGCCTATTGATCTGGTTACCTGGCTGGAGAACGGCTCCAGCGGAAGATTTGTAAGTTGCCATTAGTTAAGTACCTCCTTACTCAGTTACAGTGAAAGCTGTAGTGATGAAGTCCTTGTTCAAGTTCGCAAAGCCAGCGTAGAGCTGCCAGATGAGAATTATGAAGCGGCTGAAGTCGTCATTATTGTTGATGAGAACTTGAGCATTTGGACCACCAATACCTACACCGATTGCCTGAGGGCCGAAGAATAGACCTGCAGGAGTGGTTTTAGAAGCGGCACCGTTACCGTCACCAATATCGACCGTTATGGTTTTGGCTGGGAAGTTAGTAGATTCGAAGAATCTAACTCCCTCAAACACGAAGCCTGATGGCATAACTGGCTCACCAGCTACAAACTGTGCCTGACCGTATTGTCCACCACCGTAGATTGCCTGGTTAGGAGCCATTGCACCCATAAGAGGGTTAGGCTGACCCATACCTGGGTAGCGTGCAACTTCGCGGAAGCCTTGATCAGCACGGAGATCTTTCATAAGTGAAGGATCTGCTATGCAACGATAGTAGCCATCAGCGAAGACTGGTACGTGGCGCTTACGTAGACTCTTAACAACTTCAAGTAAGTCAGTTTTGACATTGAACTTAAAGCGCTCAGAAGCGTATTCTGTAGCTGTATAAGCTGTAAGAGTAGTTGAGTTTGTCTTAGCCTTGTTGTTGGGGTAGTAGTAACCACCTTGTGAATCACTACTTTGACCACGTGATTCAGTTTTGAATAGCTCGTCTAAGAAGACGCGATCACGCCAACGGCGATAATCATCCAAAAGTGTTAAGCTGCCTATCGACTGGTGGAACATGTTAAGGTTCCCAGTATCAAGCAATAGACGCTGAGCGGTCATTAATGTCTCACGAGCAATCTTGAATGTGCTTGGGAGATTTGTGTTGTTAGGATCTGCTGGTCCTGTATATTCGCGGAGTGATACCAGAACTTTATCCTTGACAATAGACCTGCTGTTAGCTGTACCTATGGTTTGATCCTGAGTACGCTCACGGCTTGTCTTAGTGCCAGGGTTACCAAAGAAGCGGTAACGGTCCAATTGAACCGTTTGTCCCAATTTGTTATCCCGAAAGTTCTTTATCTCTCGGTTCAACATCTTTACCATAGATGTTGTTCAGACTATATCTTCATCCGGTGAGGGATGCAGGGCACTCGTGGAAGCATTACTCAGTTTCCTGTCGGCTTCTAGTCGTTGAACCTTCCAACTTGTATGTTGGCTTGGCTGCTGATTCCCCTTTTATTGGTGGGGTTCCAGCAATTCACCCTGTTATCTGTTTACTGTTACCAGTAAAAGGCCCAGTTTTACTTAGGCTGTTTGGTAAAGTCGTGTACTACGACTGGTTCGGCAGCCATCTCCACGATATATGCTGGATGAGGCCGATATAACTCGGCTCCCAACAGTTTCGGGAAATCGTTGTCTATAAACATTGGGTTGTCTCAGCGTTATGTAATTTGCTGATATCTGAGAACAAAAATCCTCTTACGAGGGAAAGTTCTCTATATCTGGAATAAATCCATTGAAATAATTATAATATGAGTTTATCAACTACCTTATGTAAGTTATCGACTACTAAACCATGTTATATGGTGAATAATTTGTTGTAGGAACAACAGGCATTCCATCAGGTTTCGGATTTGGATTAATTGCCGGTTGTAAATCAGACTGAGACGCTTGTTGTTCTGCAGCAAGAGCCATCATTATTTTTTTGTAGTCTTCCGACTTCTCAACGGCTTCGATAGCTCTTTCTTTGCTCATTTTTTCTTAGCAGGAGGGTAACCCATAGGGAGTTGTTGGAATCCACCGGGAGGCATCATCTGCGCCAGTGTCATTTGATATTGTGAAAGAAACATCATCTGATTATTAATACTTGCATTTAAATTTTGTACCGAAGCTAACCCATTCATAGGAAGAGGTGACCCTGGCAAATTTAATTTCAAATAAGATGCATCTAAATTCTGAGGCATTGGTGCATCTTCGACTATCTGTTGTTCTTTTGCAGACCAATTATTATCCATATTTCCAGTTATCACTTGCCGCTGTATATCTCCTGCACCAAACGTCACTAATCCTGGAGAACCGATAGCACCACCAGCTGTGCCTAAGCCAGCTAGGAATGCATCAGTTCTATCTTGTGCATTGGCTTTTTTCTTTGCCATTTTAAATAATTAAGTACCAGGATAACGGTGCCAACTAATTGTATTGGCATTTACACCAGGGCCCAACATGTAATTGGTTGCCGCTTGTCTACCTAGTCCATGACCACCTCTGTAAGCCATATAACCTAAAGCAGCGGTAAGGGCAGCCCCATGAGGACCACCCATAATTGCACCTGGTATTGCAGCTACTCCCATATTAAACAGAGCTCCAGGTCCAGAATGGTGAGATTCTGGATGTGCATATCCTGTGTTATATCCGCCTAATCCAGCACCTAGCGCTGCTGCTCCATGAGCAAGTGCACCATAAGCACGAGGATCAATTTGGCTAATAAACCCAGAACTCATTTTCTATTCCATTACAAGTAGCTTTTGACGGAAGATCTCAGGATCTTGCTGAGCTGCGTTCAGATACTTCCATGCTTCCTGAGGGTTGCGATCTGCAGCCTGACCAAAGTTGTTCCAGAAGTCAGTTGGATTTGCTTGTCTCATAGGCTGCTGTGGAATAGGCATCTCAGGGCGGCCAGGAGCCTGTCCTGTTACGCTAGGTTGACCTGTTACTTGAGGAGCATTAGGAGCGTACTGAGCTTGTACAGCTTGGCCCTGTGGAACAGGATAAGGACCATTCTCACCAAAGAACTCACAAGTGTAATCAGCAAGTATATCTGGATCTGTCAGGATTCTTTCGTAAACCCTATGCTCAGCAGAAAGCTCTTGCAATAATCCAGCTGCTTCATGTAGCTGTCCATTAGTAACCTCTACTGCGTCTTCTAGCTGACAGGAATACTGGTTAAGTATTGCTGCACTATCAGGACCAAAATTGTCAATTACATTAATACTCTCAGGACTAACTCCGTTGTTTAGGAGCTGTTCTTCTGTTATCTCCAGGTTGTCCGCTGAGATTTGGGAATAATTGTCCAAGTATGCCGGGTTGTTGTTGATCCCAGGCATAGAGGTCTGAAGACCCTGGTTGGCGAATTGGGTCGTTTGTTGGGAAGCGAAGCTGGCCGGGTCTATTGCTTGCGTCTGAGGCGACTGTTGA
>VTLG01001182.1_pt1 | contig 16702 bp, 11 predicted proteins | sample 4694571 | NCBI WGS metagenome assembly VTLG01 (sample SAMN12604809, study PRJNA352737) | marine metagenome | biome: ENVO:00000447; feature: ENVO:00000209|ENVO:00000569|ENVO:01000036; material: ENVO:00002151; isolation source: viral sequences binned using virsorter ...
AAAATTGACAATACTCCATTAGAAGCTTGTTCAAAATCACCAGCACTACACAACTTAGTGTAAACTGATGAACTAGTCTGCAATTTCTTACATTTAAGAATAAAATTCTCACTAGCAGTTATATTGATGTTACCTTTGGTTGATCCCGATCCCGTAGTACACATTTCAATGTCAGTTGCTTCCATTCTAATCTTACCATTACTGGCTTTAATAACAATATTACCATTATGTGCATGAATAAAGCAAGACTCCATTGCTTCTTTTTCTGCTCTATCCTTAATCCAAGGATATTTTCCACAATCAACTTCAAATTTACCAGGACTAGTAGATATAGTGGTAGATCTTCTATCAGGACCAATATCTAAACATAATTGATGCTCTCCATCTTGCTCATTTCTCAAAGCAACTGCAGAAGTATTATCTCCTTGTTTATGAATAGCACCAAGCCAGACAGACCCTTTCTCATTCTTTCCTATGGTTTGAGAGGTGTAATTTTGTTGGGCAGTATCAGTTGGTGGACTAGTTTGCTTACCATCCTTAGTCTTACCTCTAATATTCTGTTTTACTGCGGCAGATCCTTGGGTCATTTTATGTTAGATTATCGGGAGTTCCAGGAATATCAAGTCGTGGATTATCACTACTTATATCAGTACCCTGTCTAAGGATTGCAGAAGCAGGTGTAGTGACTTGAGCATCGATGCTTTCTTGAAGTGTATCATATATTTGAACCAACTGGCCAGCAGTTTCATAGTATCCTGCATACTTAACACCCTCTTTATAGAAGATAGCACCATAATAAGGTCTTCCTTCATAATATCCAGTCTGCTTAATACCTACAAGATCAGTGACCTGTAATAATTTATCAGGATCAGGAACAATAGGATCTCTGACAATTTCTGTTACAGGAATTCCTCTAAATCCACTTCCTGTTGGAGAATTAATTCTAATACGAGGATAATTAGTGATCCCGATAGGAGTAGGTGATCCTGCCGTATCATCAACACATACCTTTTTAACCCTACCATAAGAATCCATCTCACATATATGTGCTGTTGCTGGTCCATCAATCTCTACTGGATCATCAGCATTGTAATTAATTCCAGGAGTATCTACTTCTATTCTTTTTAATTTTATTCCAACGGGATATCCAGGACCAGTTGGTGGTTTAAATCCATTACCTGGACATATAGGACGAACATCCTCTACCACTCCTTTTCCTCCCACTACTTGAGGACATGGGGGAGGAATTAATATACCTGACACACCCACTGGATTTTCTTTCCAAGATTTAGTTTTTATCTTACCATCTACTTTAACTGACACATTCATCTTCTTCCTAATAATAACACCAGCAACAACAGGGTTCTGTTTAAAGGTAGTGCCAGGAAAACTCAAATTAGTTAACTCTAATTCTAAAGTCTTCGATCCCTTTGTTGCAATATTAAAATTAATTTTCTTATAGAACTCCTTACCTTGTTTTATTCCACCAACATCTTTCCCATCCACTCTCACTTTTAAAATATCATCCGCTTCCATCTCTATACTATATTGTCCTGTTTCGGGGAAAGTTACATTATTCCACTTCATCAGCCAAGTCTTACCTTGGATCTCTTCAGGAGTGGTATGATATGGAGAAATAAATGCTCCAAATTTATCTGATCTAGCATAAGTAGCCAGTTTTGGTCCCTCATATATAACTCCATCTCTAACTGTACCTCCTATTAAAGTACCCTGAGCAGTAGGAGACTGTCTTTCTACTTTAAATTTACACCTATTCTTAGTAATATCATAAAATCTACCTTGAGATGCTGTACATACTAAATCATCAAACGTAATACCACCTTGTTGCACTGCTGGTACATTAGGAATATCCTCTAGCATTAATACACCACCATCTGCTTTTAAAGCACCAATTGGAGCAGGATAATTACCCATCCCTCCTTGTCCTGCATTCTTAACCTCCACAATATATTCCTTTCCAACCTCTACTTCCTTTGTTACAGTAGTATTTAACTGGACTAATCTAGAACTTTCACCATCTCCTACAAAACTAGGACCTTGTTCATAAAATAATCCTTTAATGTCTATAGAATTAATAAATGCACTAGATGTGGTTACTTTAAAATCAATTGTTTTAGTAGTAACAGGAGTTTCTTTTCCAGAATTTACCCAATTAGCAGTATTAAAAATCTGTTGATCTATTAATTGTTTTTCTTCAAACAAATAATTCTCAACAACAACTCTTATCTTCGCACTTCCTTTAGATAAAAATATTTTTTTCTCATCTTGAACCTTAGTGGATCTTGAGGTATTAAGAACCTCCGTACCATTAATAAAGAATGTTGATATATCATCAGCCGATCCCTTTAATTTATAAAAACCATCATAAGGAATATCTACAGTCCATTCATTATCAAAAGGAAAACCCCCACCCGATGTACTTTCTGTGTCATAAGGTGGAACAGGAGACATTGCATATTTGTTAAGAAATTTACTCCATCCATCAACAAAAACTGGATGCCATTGGGAAGTTCCACCAGGGAATCTAGTAGTCCAGAAAGGATTAGCAGGACATCTACCTTCAGCTACAGGTTTGGGTTGTTGTGGAATAGGTGGAGCAGGGGCTTGAATACTCATTGCCACACCCATTGGATTATAGTGCCAATCTACAACTTTAGTTCTCTCTTCTTCTTTAAAAACCGTTGTGATATTAACAGCAAGAGCCATTGGATTTAATCCTTTACCACTATAATCATGAACTGCACCTTTCCCTCTTATCTTACCAAATCCAAATTTACCACCAGGTATTTGTTCTAATGCTGCAACAATGTTATAAGTTCCTTGCTTTATATAATGCATTTCCTTTAAAATACCTGTGCTTTTAATTCCTTTTCCTGAAGATGTATATCCTTCCTTTCTAACCTCAACCTGATCTCCAATCTGTAATGTAACATTATCATCCACTCCTATCTCAATAATATAATTACCGCTAACAGGGAAGTTAACTGCATTCCATTTAATCTCATGAGTCCCTGCATAAGGATTATCAGGAAGAGTATTTAAAGTATCAAAGGGACAGATACCATACTCATTCATAAACCCACCTCTATTATTAACATTTGTTCTCCATAATTTTCTATTTGCCTTATTAATAAAATCAACAGTATTAAAAACTTCACTAAGTTTTTTAGTACTACTAACTTCTGAAGTGGTAGATTTTACAACTTCTGTAGTCTCAACTGTCCTTGATTGTTGTAAATTCTTAGCACTGATAATAGTCAATGATCCATTAGTATCTGTTCCATGTCTATCTAAAAACTCTATCGTGCCATACCTATCACTGTTAGGTCCATAAACAACATTCACTTTTGTCAATCTAGATGATCCATCATTACCTTCCAGTATAAAAGGACCATATCCCAACTCACTCCTTCTAAAAATACCTTTAGTAGATACCGACCCATTTTGCTTAAACCTACCATTAGAGTCCTTCTCTCTTTCTAAAACAAGATCAGGTCCGTTGGTATTAGGAATAGTCAATTTTGTAATGGCAGTTCCTGCAGTCCTTGGATTATCGTTATAATCTAATTTTAAAACCAATTCAGTTTCTTCATTCCCACCAACAGCAAGATAATAACCATTGCTTTTTTTCATAAAATCAGCACCAGCTACCTGTATTTCTTGCCTAGTAGTGGTTACAGTTTCTTCAGTAGTCTTAGTTTCTTGCTTGATTGCTCCCGATCCTTGAACCGATACCTTTTCTTTAATAGCATGATTATAAAGTTCTAATCTTAAATTATGTTTTCCACCTTTAATAGTTTCTTTAAACTGTAAAGGATTAGATAAAACACTACCAGCAGCACCCCCTGCACCTATTTTAAATTCAGAAACTGCTTCATTATCTAAGAAAAATCGAGCATCATTATCACACTGTGCTGTAAATTTATATTCCCCATCATATGGAAACTCTACCTCTTCCCATTCAAAAGTATACCATCTACCAGGAAAATCAGATCCCTTTGATCTGGACATAGGAACTGGTGATATGGCGTAAGAATTTAAAAACTCACTCCATACCCCATGCTTTACTTTATAAAAAACTTTTGTTGTTTTATTATTTCCAGTTACTTTATTTGGTGCTTCCGTTCCTGTAGTCCACCAAGGATCTTGTACCTCCCTTAACTCCTTCATATATCGTTTAACGGTAGCCTCAAATGGGGTTTCTTGAGGATTAATATATTGATTAGGATTCCATGCTCCTATATTCTTTCCATTACTATAAACACTTCCAAATCCTACATTTGGAGGAGCAAGTGCCATTATATGAGGTGGAAAATAATCTTCAAATTCATCTTCATCTTCATAGGTTTCCCACTTAATAGCAGTGCTACCAATTCCACATCTAATTACAGCACCAGCAGAAATTCCTGTAGGATCTTGAATTGATACTTGAGGAGGATACTTATATCCAAATCCTCCTGATATTAAATCAACTCCAAGTAAGGATCCATCTTGTCCTATAATAGGATTAGCTACAGCACCAACACCACCTCCTCCAGCAAAAATTATTCGAGGATCTGCATCTTTGGAATCTGGTGTAAAAATATCAACATTGGAACATTTTTGTGCATCTGATGGAAGATCATCAGGAGTTAATTTATTTACTTCATTGATATTAAGATATTGAAGCTTCTCTCTCGTACTAAAAATAAAAGTAGTTCCTGGATTTTTCTTAGCATATACGTTTGCATCCCACAATCCTACCCCCGATACATATCCTCTATCGGTAGAAATATAACCTACTTTTACATCACGTAAAGTAGGAGGTTCAAAAACATTAAACGATCCTGACATATTCTATATTAATCGGGCAAGATATATCATAATTATTATTTAGTACCCTATATTAATGTTTGGATCATTCCTAATATCTTCCCGTTGTTCCTGAGTTAAAGATGTTGATAAGTAGTCAACATCATCACCTCCACTTTCTATATTATCCATCATACCACCAATATCAGGCATCATACTACCAATATCAGGCATATCCTTAGAAGGTAAAGCAAATGGTAGTTCTGTAGGAATATTCAATCCATCTAAATTAAATGAATCACCAATTGCTCCTTGTGCTAATGAATTAATACTTGGCAATTGTCCATCAGGTAATCCCCCTCCACCCTTTGCAAGAGTAAAGAAATCAGCAACAGGAGGATTAGGGGGAAGTTCAAATGGAAAAACATTTCCTACAACATTTTTAAAATTTAAAGCAGAACTAAGACTACCACCCAAACCACCAAGTTTTGACATTATACTACCTAAACTTTGGGGTTTACCTTTACCAGACTTAGGAGCCTCTATACTTTTTGGACCAGGATTCGTCGTTTGACTTACAGTAAAGGTAGCATCAGGAGAAGTACTACAATAAGTTTCTCTATCTACAGTTACAAATTCACCCATTTCATATCCATGACCTGGTTTATTAATTGTTATCCCAAATTGATCAATACGACCTCGTGGTTTTATTATCTGGAAAGTACACCCTGAACCACCATTAGCACCAGTAATAGTTAATATATCATCTTTCTTATATCCCGTACCACCCTGACATTCAGTAATTGTAACCTTAGTTCCTACCCCACTTGCATAGGTAATATTTGCCTTACATCCAGTTCCAGACCCACCTGTAGTATTCTGATTAGTATTTGTACCCGTCGTGCTAGGCACAGGTGTAGCACCATCATTATATCCCGACCCACCTGTAAGCAATTTAATATAAGTCTCACCATCTGTTGTACCAGTAGCCCCACCCTCAGTTACCACAATATCAACAGTCAATCCACTACCAGGACCTTGTGCAGTTGACGCAATACCCACACCTCTATTACGAACATTACCAGTACTTGTGGTTCCTGCATCTACCATCGTCACATAAAAACTACCACCTTGATCATCCCCAAGTCCTTCCTCATCACTAATAGTAACAACTTTTCCATCATTACTAGCATCTCTTGCCCTGGGTTTTGACTTCTGCTCCATCTCTCCTAACTCAGCACTCATATCCTCTATGAATGCATTCATACTCTTAATAATATTATTATTTGCTTCATCAATTGCACCTTTATTCCCTGCTATTGCTTGAGCCATTATATTTTCTGCATAACAAATAGGAACTCTTGGATGAGTACGAACATCACCATAAAGAGTTGTATCCTCGGCAGAATCACCTGTAGCATATGAATCAAACGTTAGAGATACATTACCATTATCCTGTGATTCTACGGTAGTATTGGGTAAAGTAGTACCAGTCTTTCCTGATTTCCCTACTGTAAAAACATTATTTCTAAATTTAATCTTCTCTCCTTTTTTAACTGACATACCAGGAATCCAATTTTTCATAAATCCAGATGCACTAGGTGTAATTGGATTGTTCACCATACTCATTGCCTGTTCTTTCAAGGAGTCAAGATTTAAAGTTTTTCCTAGTACACCCTCCATCATCCCACCAATCCCATCAGATATTCCACTAAACTGTTTAAGAGTATCTTGATTAAGAACCTGTTTCATATCAGCAAACATAGATCTCTTAGATGCTGGCATTGCCGCAACAACTTTTGATAATTCTGAATTTAATTTTTTATTAGTAAATTCATTCATCTTATCAAAGACGACCTTCATATACTTGGAATTAATCTCAGCAGCATCTTTCATCATACTCTCCATATCCATTGGAGGCATGACAGCAGCATCCGCAAAATTACCCAATGATTGTAAAGAAGCATTCATTTTAGCAGACATATTATCAATAGTAATCTGCATTCCTTTAATGGCAGATTGAACTTCATCATCAGGTTTAAACAAAGGAATCTTTTCTTGAAATGCTTTCTCTAATTGAACTTGAGCAGCACTAATAATATGAACTGCTTCTCCTTCTAATGTAGCAAGACCCTCTGCACGATTATTCGGTGAATTAGCAGCAGCAACACGACTAATTAAACCTTTTTTTGCTTCATCTCCTATAAAACTATTCGCAAATTCTTCTATCTCCCCAACCCCAAAACCATCCTTTGTCCATTGATCTTTTAAATTCTGTACCTGTTTCGTAGCATTCTCAATATCCTTTAGCATTGCAGGGGTTTGAAACCCTTGAGGAAAGCCGTACTTATCTAATGCCATTATCCTAAACCTCTCTCAAAACTCAACAAAGATTCTATTTCTGCTCTTTCTTGAGGATCCGTTATCTGAGATATGTTATCACCAACATTCAAATCTGCAAGAGTTTTTATATTCGAGTTCATACTTTCTAATAAAGCAGCTTCCTTTTTACTTTCTTTTGATCCAGGTTTAACTATAGTTGTAGATCCAGGACCAGCATCTGCATATTCATCCTCCACTGGTTTTTCTTGTTCTGCGAAACCACTTATACCTTTAAATGCTTTTCCTCCAGTTAATTCTGTCTTTGCTTGTAGTTCTGTCTGTGCATTATTACCTAAAATTCCCATAATAATAGGAACGTTCTCATGAGAATCCATAAAGAATCCAAATACAAAATTACCAGGACGGATAGCAGGAGATGTCATTGTACCTCCTTGACCTCCACCATCGGTAATCCCATACATTACATTAGCAAACTTAAGTTTTTCAGAAGGGAGGATTTCAGTAGATTGAGGATGGATTCCCATAATCCTTACCTTATATCGATATCCCCATCCATTAATTGACTCAGGATTATCAAACTTATACGGAAGAATGTTATCTCTCCACGTAGAGTCATCACAAATTTGACCCATCCACCATTGGAAAGATCCTCCAAGAAATCCTAAATCAGCTAATCCTCCTCCTTGCATTTTTAATCGTCGTAAACTCTACATTCTAATGAATCTGGATGATTGTCACAATAAACTTCTAGGTGCTTATCTTCATGACGTGTGTGCCAATCATTGATCTTGGCATCATTCTTGTCTACTTCATTCTCTTCATGAGCATGGAAAGCATCATTGTGCATCTCTAAATCTTTTTCAGTATATTCAATCATACCATGATTGATATGTTCTTTATGATCTTTAGGATCTATATAGACCTCATGATTGAGGTCATGATCTGGGGTTTTAGTAGTCATAGGTTTAAATTCCTCTAACGAAAGTATTTATTTAATAGTTTACAATAAATTAGAACCAAAATTGGATTGCGTCACAGTATGAGCATTTGTATCTTTCCTAAAGGTATTATGATTACCTTTACGTCCAGTAGAATCTCTAATCAAATTCATTTTAGTATAAGTTTCCTTCAATGAAACATAATGTGATAGATCGGAGATAATATATACTCCCCCATCCTCTTCATTTATATCATCAGCCTCAGTATTGGCTTTTAAACCAGCAATATCTACCCATATAGCATCACCAGCATGTAAAGAAAAGTCTCCTCCTACTGTAATAGTTATGGTGGAAGAAAATAATTGTTGATACCTCATTATAGACTGATTGTAAATATTTGACAAATCAAAGTTCTCTTCACCCGACTTATCTAATTGTTCATCAGTATCTCCGCCAGGTTGAACTCCAGTATCTTTCACTTGCCATACAACTCTACTACGAAGTTTAGCAATATCACCCAAATCAGCAATCTCTTCTGCTGATAGACTTAAATACTTTTGATTTCCCTGAAGATCAGGATCAAATGCACTAAATGTAGTCTCTGTCCAATCAGGTTCTTTCAAATCAAAGTATTTTAATTCAGTAGTATAAGCACCCATTAATAACTTATCCTTCACATTAATAGCACTATCTCTAGAATAAGCCAGAGCTTTTAAATCATATCCAGCAGCAGGTTCATCATTAGTCGCTGGTGTTTCATTATAGATAACTGATTTCTTTTGAGATTGTCCTAATATACTATCAAGAGATTTGAAGTTATATCCTTCAGAAGTTTGCCAAAAAAGAAACCCTGCGGTATTACCTGGTTTATTTCCTTTAGGAGCAGCCTTTGTAGATAAAAGATCAATACAATAAAAAGGTTTTCGAGTACCCCCAATAAAGTTATAATTTTTCGCACCTGTTTCCTCTATAGATGCAACTGTAGCAGATTTAAGATTGTCTTTTAATATTGTCTCAATATGTTGAGATATCTTTCCTTCCAAACATACTTCCACTCTTTCAGTCAAATTTTCTAATGCTTCTGGAGAAATAAGTTGGATTTGAGCAGCAGACTTGGTAGTTTTATCATCAAAAGGAGTTATGGTATTAACCTTTAATTTCAATTCTAAATTATTATTTCTATTATCAGTAAAACTTAATTCAACTGTCTCATTACCTTTAAGAGGTAATGCATCAATAACCGTTCCTGTGTTATCACAATTAGACCCCTCCTTATTATTATTAACACTATTACCTGAATCAGAATAAGTATAAGTTACTCCAATCGTATTAGATAAAAGACTTTCATAGTACTGAAGAAGAATAAACCCTCCAGATAAATCTACGCTATTAGATTTTCCTCCCTCTTTTTTATTAGAGGTCACCACTATTTTTTCAATATCACATGGTGCTGATAATTTTCTTTCACTTCTTTCTTTTTCTTTATTCCTTTTTTCCTCAGCTTCTTTGTGAACTTTCTTTAGAAAGTCACCGTCTGCCTTGGTTAAACCCATTGCCATAGAACTAATCCCTCCTACTTATATTTAACATCTATCGTTTATACAACTCTGAATAAACAGAAGGTCCAGATTCTCGTAGAGAACTTGCCAACATCATTCCTTCTGTCATTTTTAAAGCAGTCTCATCAGTTTTGTTCCCACCATCTCCACCAGAATCAGAAGGAGATGACTTTTGAGTAATTACATAAGTAGTAGATCCTTCCTCCTCATACTCAGCATAACTCTCAATTCCTGTACTCATATCTTCAGTTTTTCCTTCTATGCCTCCACTACCAGTATTACCACCAGAAGATGTAGAAACTGTGGGTTTAGGAGAATCTTTATCGCCTCCATCATTGTTTCCTGTAGGTTCTTTACCTGCAAAAATTGAATCATAAATTGCACCACCTAACATATCACCACCAGCACCTCCTAAGAAAGAACCAACTATAGTACCAGCAGGACCAGCCAATGTACCAAGAAGTCCTCCTAACCATGCACCCACACCTGCACCTATTGCCATAAATGCAGATCTTCCCAATGGTTCTTTAAATACAAATGCATTCAATAAGAAATCAATTAAGGCTCCTATAAAAGGTATTCTTTTAACTATAGGACTAATAATTTTCTTAGCTGCTTTTAATATATTTTTAGAACTCTTTAAAACCTGTTTAGTTGCACCTTTACCTATTGTTCTTAATCCAATCTTAGTGGTTTTTTTAGTTGCAGTCTTTGCTACCGTCTTAGCTACTTGACGAACTGGTTTAGATGTTGCTAGGTTACGAACTGGCTTAGATGTTGCAGCAGTAATTACTCCACTCGTTGCTGTTGCTGAAAGATCTTTTCCTTTCTTCTCCAGATCACTGGTATTTCCTTTCAAATCTACCTCAGATTTTTTACCAAAAACCATATCATATATTAATCCACCTAACGCATCTCCAGCAAAACCACCAACAATACCACCAAGAAGAGTTCCTGCTCCAGGAACTATACTACCAACCGCCCCTAGTATCCATGCTCCTAAACCTGCACCAATAGCTTTAAATGCTGCTTTACCAGGAGGTTCCTTGAATACAAATACATTCAAAGCAAAGTCAATTAATCCCCCAATAAAAGGAATTCTTTTTGCAACAGGACTTACAAAATTCTTTGTCAATTTTAGTAATGCTTTACTTCCACCTCTTCCTAAAACTTTACTAACTCCTGTCCTTGCTAACCTCGTGACTCCAGATCTAGCAAATTTCTTTCCTGCAGTTTTTACTGCTTGATTACCAAATTTTCTACGTGCTGCTCCCTCTCCAAATCTACGAGCATATCTTCTTATAACATCTTTAGAAGTCTTCCCAAACCTTCTTCCTCTAACAATATCTAATCCCTGATTAACCTGTGATCCTGCCATTGCAGCAATCAAAGCAGCATTTAATAACAATACAAAGGTTTTAGAAAGATTATCAAATACTTTCATTCCAGATTCACCAAACAGTTTACCTACTGTTCCTCTTAAACCATCAAAAATCTTATATCCAAAATCAATTATCCCAACAAAAGCATTAAGTAATTTTCCTCCCCATTTAAGAAGAAAATTGGATACTCCCACTAATCCTTTAGCAATTGCGGCAAATAATCCTACATTATCAATCAACCCCATCAAAACTTTACCTAATAATAAGGTAACAAAAAAGTTTATTATATTACCAAATATACTCTTGGCTTTGGGGGGAACTAATCCACGTAGTTTAAACTTATTTTTATTCTTCTTACTAGCACTTTCTAATTCCTTTTCCGTATCTTTCCTTTCTTTTTTCTTTCCACCTTTCTTTCTATCTTTCTCTCTTATTTCATCTAAAGCAATAGATCCCTTCAATAAAGTATCAACATCAACAAGACTCGTTTTAATTCTAAAAGCAGTTCCTACTAAATCCTCTTTTCCTATAGCAGAAGTTGATTTACTAATACTTTTGGCATTAAATGTAGATGAAGAAGAAATTAAAGGAGTGGTAGGTTGAGAAACCACAGGAGATGCTTCCACATCCACTGTTTGCTGAGAAGCAGGGACATCATTTTTACCTTTTCCCTTAAACATTTTTTTAGACATGAATGCTCCCAACATGATATTACACTCTCATCCCTAAGACCATCAATTTATCTTGGTCAGTCATAAACGGAGGTCTAACATCAAAAGAAGGTATATCATTACCTCCAGGAGGAGGAGCATCCTGCTGTTGTTTTCCCTTGCCAGCTTCCTGCTCATATGCAATTACAACATTCTTATTCTCTTTAGGTTTTACTTCATACTTATCAGTGTTAACCATCGCATCAATGTTGCTGCTTATTGGTCCTAAAATACCACTACTACCAGATTTATTTGCTGTTGAGGGTTGAATATCTGGTTTCTTATATCCATCCATGTTAACCATATTTTCAACTTTACCAACACCAAGACCAGAACTAATAGATGTGTTCTGTGCTTTTGCAGATGATGCTCCAGACCAACCCATCTTCATATTAACATAATCTTCAGTTGACATGGCCAACTCTTTATCAATAGCACCACCAGCACCAGATAGATTCCACTTAGTGCCTTTTACTTGATACTTTTGCTTTCCAAACAAACCTCCAGTTAGTCCTCTTGGTATCTTTTCTTTCCACTTTATACTTCCAAAACGTCCACTACCAGTAACAATATCCTCTACTTGAATACCAGCATCAATGGCATCTTGATATGAATTAATTGTTCCTGGTTTTACTGTAACAAGTCCACCACCTTGGAATCCTTGAACTAAACCACCACCATTCATTTTGGCACTAGCAGATATGTCAGCACCTAACTTATCCATTTCAATCTGCTGGTGGAGGGCTTGTACAAGTCTTGCTTGTGGGTTTGAATCAAGATACGCTTGCTTATCTTCTTCTGTTAATTGACCTACTGATCCTTGAAAAATAGTTTCAGCACCTCTTGATTTTGTCTTCCATGTGGATTTCGTCATGGTATCAAAATTCATATCAGTATTTGATGTTTCTTTTATTCCCTTACCATAATATTCTGGACCCATTGCCTTTGTAAGTTCCACACCCGCCGCATAAGTTATTTTATCTAAAGGAGGTAATCCCAGAAATTCTGTTCGTTCTTTATTAACCCAATAAAGCGTCTCTGCTTCGATTCTTGCTTTTTCTTTTGGATCAGTTACGACACCACCTTCTTTATATCTACCTAATGTTGGTCTATTAGTTCCACCAGCAGCAGCATTCATGGACTCCATAGTATCCACACCATACTGCTCCACAGCACCCTTAGACATAACAAATTCGCCAGGAGTTAGCATAGCAGGAACAGTATCCTTATTTCCCTGTCCACGAACCTTTCCACCTTTATTAAGTCCTTGTACTTTTTCATTACTTACATCTTCCCCATCACCCTTATCCATCATCTTACTGATACCCATACCCGCTAACACACCGCCACCAACAAGAAGACCACCCTTAAGAAGTCCTGCTTTTCCTCCCAATGCTCCCAATTTACTTGCTTTGAGTGCAGTAATAGCAGCTAACATCTTAGGAATAAAAGTAGCAATTGCCACCGTTAATCCTGTAACCAATCCACCAAATCCTGTTCCAAATAATAATACTGCTCCCACCAATGCGGGCCACCAGTCCTTCACAAATCTAACTAAAGTTGTTATTTTACCCTGATTCTCTGGATTCCCAAACCAATCCAAGAAATTCATCAAGATCTTTCCAAGAAAGATAGTTGTTATAAAGTTAAGGATCTTACTCCATAAACTCATTACAGGTTTGATAACTGGATCTACTAATTTCTGAAGAAGTTTTGGTTTAGTTTCTAAACCTTTCTCTTGATCTTGCCGTTCCTTTTCTTCCTTCTCCCTCCGCATATCTTCAGCAATACCTTTATCATTATCTTGCTGTTGAATTAATGTATCTCTAATCGAATCAACAGTAGATGCAATCGATTGAAGAGACTCCAATAACGGACTATTAAATTGTTTCTTTTGATTATCTTTACGTAAACTACCTATATTCTTTAATAAAGTAATCTTCTTTTCGTTTACACCAACTCTTTTCTCTAAAGGAGTTCCCTTTTTAAATGCATCACCACTTATGGTTGACTTCTTAACATTAAGCCCACCAATTTTTTCCTTTTGATCGCTCAAAAAGGAAGATGCATTTATTAATCTTTGGCGAAAACTAGCCATACTTGGATTGCTGTCTCTGGTTCTTTTGTTCCTCTTCTTCAAGATGCTGGCGAAGAAGACCTACATAGATGTCTCGTTCCCAAGGCATCATATTTTCAATCTCTGTTAAGCTATATTTATGGTACTGCATTAAGGCAAAATTCACTCGAAAATAATTTTCCAAGCTCATATATGCCATGCCTACCCGAAAAAAGACGCTAAGCCCTCCAGTACCACTTCATTTTCAACCTTCGTCTTAGGATTAGTAACTTTAATAGTATGAGATAATTTAGGCATAGTTTCAAAGAAATTTTCAATCTCTTTGAATTGAGAGGAATTCATTGACTCAAGAAATTCTTTTATCTCTTTCTTAGTACAATCAGCAGTTGCCCATACCTCTTCTTCATTATAAATTTTATCGATACAAGTACCAATCAAGTCAAAAGATTGTTCCATCTGATTCTTTTCATCAAAATCAAAATTGTTCTTAATAAACTGATCAAGAGATGGATACTTTAATTCCATCATCAAATTGTCATCTAGTTTAATTTGATTATTATGATTATCATTTTTTTGAACTTTTATATCATCCAAATTCAGAGTAATAGGAACTTGTGTTTTCTCATCATCTGGGCATGTTATATTAACTTCTATCTCTTCTCCAACAGATTTACCACGAATATGAAGAAAGAGGTACTCGATATCAAAAGTAGGAAGATGTTCTACTTTAATACCCTTTGTAAGAACACAACTCTTTAGAACAGCTTTAATTGCTGTAGTAATCTGCTTGGTATCTTCACTTTCCAATGCAAGCACTAAAAGTTTTTCTTCTTTAACAAGAAATGGTCTATAGTTAACAGGTTGTTCTGTGGATGGCAACTCCAACTCATACGTAGGAGTCGCAATTTTTGGTAAAGGCATAATATCCTAATACAATTCAGTGTACTTTATTTAGAAGAGATTTCCAATCGCTCCTTTTGCAAATCCTCCAGCAATATCTCCAAGTCTATCATTACCTGTCAAACTATCTACAGCATTATTAACTGCTGATCCTACTTTACCTAGTGCAAATGATTTTGCGTTAGCCAAAGATTGATCTAATATACTCTTAGGATCAAAACCTCTTGACAAGAGATTAGAGGGGAAGTCAAATCCTGTAGCAGGATTAACAACATACCTAATATAAGTCATCGAAACACTACACTTTAACAAACTCGAAGACTCGTAAGAAAGGGGCATTGATGTTATCGCAAGAGGAAAACATTTTACAAATTCATACTCTAATGTCCTATCAGGTCTATAATCTCTTTCAAATTTAACAATTCTCATAGTTTTTCCAATATAACCACCTCTACCAGTAGTACCATCACCATCAGGATATCTCATTCTATAAAAATAATTTGGACTCAATAAATCATTTCTCGCATTTTTACTAAGAGGACCATTAGTAGCATATTCTATCCACTGCTCAAAAAATCTAATGGGAGTATAATCACCTGCATCTACATAAAAAGCAAAATTAGTTGTCTCTTCAAATACTCTTCTATACGCATGTCTCTCAGTAACACCAGTAAAATCGTTGTTTATTTCGCTGGTTGCTAAAGAAGATCCAGGAAGATCCACTTCACAACATGCTAAATTTAACTTCTCTTGCTTGGGGTTTATATATGATTGCAAATCTGGAGGCGGCACTATCTGAACTTCAAAATGAGAAGTTAATGCAGGACGCAATAGATTAGTTTTAATTTCTGCTACCGATTTCTTGGAAGGCATTTATAAATACTTTTTGACCTTATATATTATATATGGCTGAAAGTAAGAAAAGTATTTACAAACCCAGATTTCCTAGGAAATATAAGGGTGATATATCTAATATCATATGCCGCAGCAGTTGGGAAAATAAATTCTGCAGTTGGTGTGACTTAAATGAGAACATTCTAGAGTGGGGAAGTGAAGAATTTTTTATACCCTATCGTGCTCCTGATGGGAAAGTTCGCAGATACTATCCAGACTTTATCATAAAGGTGAAAGAAAGCAATGGTCAAATTAAAACATACGTGATCGAAGTTAAACCTGCCAAGCAAACACGACCACCTAAACCAAGAAAAAAAGTGACCCAATCATATATCTACGAATGTAAAACCTATGCTACTAACCAAGCTAAATGGAAAGCAGCAGATGAATGGTGTAAAGATAAAAGAGTTGAATTTAAGATCATCACAGAAAAAGAATTAGGTATCCATCATGGCAGATGAAAATTTTGGATTCAATGCTGCACAAGAAGCAGAAGATAATCGTGTCAAACAATTTCTTAGTGACTTGAATAATAAAACTAATGATCCAGAAGAAATGATGTTAGAAATCATGGAAGCTCTTAATGATACGGTGGAACCTATACCTGAGGTAGGAAAGTTCTACACCTTTGTATATAATGCTAAGACTGCTGGTGAAACATATGACCAACATCCTTTGATTGCTTGCACAGACCTACAATCATGGGGATTTCGTGGACTGAACTTTCATTGGCAGAAATATAGGAACTATACATGGGAAGAACTAGCAGGACAACTCTATGTGGTACAATACAATGAATTAGATGACCTTCTTGCAATACCTTATGCTAAATACATACTAAATCCTCGCTAAATAGTTAAAAAATTGTAGAATGGCAGTAGAAAAAGTTACAGGACCAACATACAATACCAATGGAGGAGAACGGTTTAGATTGCCTGGAGATCCAGGTAATGATGAATATTGGGTAAAAGTAGATAAAGATACAGGAAATGTTCAAATATTTCAAAGTCAACCAGGTATTATTCTAGATAAAGAAGTTGGGACAATGAATCCCAAAACGGGAGAAATTGATTTTAATAATAAATGG
>VTLG01002846.1_pt1 | contig 16701 bp, 13 predicted proteins | sample 4694571 | NCBI WGS metagenome assembly VTLG01 (sample SAMN12604809, study PRJNA352737) | marine metagenome | biome: ENVO:00000447; feature: ENVO:00000209|ENVO:00000569|ENVO:01000036; material: ENVO:00002151; isolation source: viral sequences binned using virsorter ...
GATTCACAATATCATAATCAAAATCCCTTACAAGGAGTCATGGATGTATATAGTGATGATGAAATGGATGATATAATTGATGACTATAACCCTAGTCCTGATGTTGGATTTTCAAAGAGGGAAAAAGAATTAATGAAAGCTATGAATTTAGCCGTTAAGTCTAAAGGAATACCAATTGGTGCATTAAAACAAAAAACTATTAATAAAGCATTTGTTGATGAATTAAATGATGTAGACTTAGACGGTTTTCTTACTCCAAGATTAGTTAGAAACTTTGCTTTTCAAATTGGTTTGAGAGATACGAATGGCGATGGTACAGAAAATCAAATAATATTTCAATTAAGAAGTTCCGATGTTGATATTCAAAGGCTTATAACTATACCAGAAATAGCATTAGGTGGTGATAATCCTGAACAATTTATAAGACATATAAATTTAAATTATCGATTGTTTTATGCAGAAGGAGGACCGTTGGCGATGTTTAGTTCTCCATCAAGGCTTGGAGAACAATAAACATAAAAATATTGACTTTTACATAAAAACATTGTATATTAAGGTATGGTTATTTGTATAAATAAGTATCCCTTGTGGAGTAAGTGCCATCCAAAGAACACACCTGTATTGATTTATGATAATTGGGAAGATAAAGTGCTCTATGCCGACCATTATGATTATAAGGTGGATAATTTAGAGTATAAGATATTAACTCATGATGATGATAAAGAATATTACTTAGGTTTTGACTATAGAACATTTAGACAATTAAATGTTAATTATCATGACATAAATTCTGTTCATTATTGGTTACACAATAGACCCAAATGGGAGATACAACATGATAGATTTTATTCATCTAGCGATATGGAAGATTTTCCTTATTATAGGTCATTTGACAAACTTATAGAACAGTGTAAAACATTAGGTACGTATAGGATAGAAGATAGGGTGTTTAATCAAAGTAATTTTAGTTTGTTCCAATCATATTATCACAATGCTTTTTATAGTATTGAGAAAAATGGTATTGGAGTGAATCAAAACTTTTTAAAAGTATTTGGTAATAAATACAAGTCTTGTATCCATGATAAAAAAGTTTATCAGAACTATAACTTTTATACAAGCACATCACGTCCATCAAATGCTATCAATGGATTGAACTTTGCTGCTCTAACTAATGAACAACGTAAGTGTTTCTCACCTCTGAATGATATTTTCGTAGAATTTGATTATGATGCGTATCATCCAAGGTTAATCGGTCAACTCGTTGACTATGAGTTTCCTGATACATCGGTTCATGAGTATCTGAGTGAAAAATATGGTGTGAGTGTTGATGAGGGTAAGACTAAAACCTTTCAATACATGTATGGTGGTATACCCAATGATGTTGCTAACAAAATTGAGTTTTTAGATTTAACAAAAAAGTTTATCAAAAAACTGTGGGAAGAATATCAAGATAAATCTTTTGTCCAAACCAGAAGATACTTTCGTAATCTATATAAGGAAAATCTACCCAACATGAATCCAATGAAACTATTTAATTACTATATTCAGGCTCATGAGACCGAGAGTAATGTTGACACGTTACATGGTTTACATTACTATTTATTAAATAAGAGGACAAAAATCGTACATTATAACTATGATAGCTTTTTATTCGATTATAGTCGAAAAGATGGGGTGGATACTATTTATAAGATACAAGAAGCATTACAAAGATTAGGTTATAAAGTCAAGTCCAAGGCCGGACATACCTATGGGGATATGAAGAATTATGATTTCAAAAGAAATTAATCACATTTATTGGAGATGGCAAGAGGCCATTCGTGAACGTTTTGAAAATGATGGAGATCAATTAACTGTTGCTAGACCAAGTAATGATGGTCACCTATCAATTTTAAAAGAGATGATGTTAAAAAAAGGATTTACCACTGAAGAAGCTAATTCTGTTGTTTTGATACTAGAGAAAGATAAGGATGACGATTATACCTCTATAGGTTTCAACAGTTATGCTTTAAAGAAAGACCTACCTAATAATTGGAAAAAGGGCGATAAAATACCCGATGGTGTGCAAAGATTCACTAAGGATAATTCTGGTAATTATAAACCAGTCGGTAGTGACGATGGTGAAAAAGATGACACATCAAAAGAAAAACCAAAGATGAATCCAAATTATGATGAAACCAATATTGATGGTGACCATTTGACAAATAAGGGATCGAAAGACGACAGTAAAGATAAACCTAAAGAAAAGGGTGTGGTTGCTGGAGATCCTAACGAGGGTGATAATGAAGTTAAAAATGATATGATTAAATATGGTTACGGTAATTTTCAAAAGAACACAGGTACAAAACCAGCGCCAGGTGGGGCGGGTTCTGCTTTTAATGAAATAATGTCAGGTGAGGGTGTTCATGTATTGGAAGAAAATCCAAATATGAGTGATGAAGAACTTGCTATGAAATTATATGAGATGACGGAAAATAGTGAACTTGGAAAGGAACAGAAAAAAACAACCGGCATAGGTAAGAAAGATATGCCAGATGGTTTTGAGGGTAATGAAAATCTCATGTCTAAATGTATCGTATCAGCAAGGTCTGCTAGAAAGAAACATGAAAGAACACAAAAAAGAATAAAGAGATTACAAGATCAAGATAAGTTTGGAGAACCACAGAAGACTTCAACTTTCTACGGAGCTCAAAGTTCAATAGATGCTCAAGTACAAATGGTAGAGGATGCAACTCAAGTTCTTTTACCAAATGGTCAAGTAGTCGATAAAGAAGATGCTAAGTCATTTATCAAGGCTGGTGGTGGTGGAATGAACCCTTCTGATACTGCTACCTTTGTTCAAGACGATAAGGGTAATTTGTTAATTCAATTCCACTCTGATAAGACTACTACTAATGACATTCAAGATAATTCCACTCTATTAAAAGAAGGTGAAAATTATAAGAGTTATTTAAAAGAAGAGAATTTAACAGACGGTGAAAATGAACTAGCAGAAAATTTGATAGATGAATATTCTGAAAAAATCAAGAAAATAGAGGAAAATTACAATAGTCAGGCAATTCCAATCGCTCAAAGACTAAGTGAGCTTTCAAGTGAAGATCAGGCAAAAATAGTTGAAGAGGATAAGGGAACTATGAAAAAGAATTTAGATGTGGCAATATTTGGTAAGGCTGCTTTCGATAAAGGTAATTTTGAAAAGGTTAGTGGTAAATACCAGCAATATTTACCACCAGGTGTTGATCCGAAAGATTTAACTACAGAACAAAAAATAGAGATGGTTCAAAGAATGGTATCTGATGGAATGGGAAAAGGTCCCGATACTAAGGTAATTAATAAAGTAAGTGAAGCACTTTTAAGAAAAAATCCTGAAATTAAAGGGTTAAATGTTAAGAAAAACCTATCAGACCAAAGAGAAAAAGTTGTTGGATTACAAAGAGAAAGATTAAATAGATTAAATAAAATAAAACCCGGATTGGGAACGGCTATGGAGGCAAATGAGGCACAGAGAGCATTTCATCTTGACATGATGGACTATCCACCTAAAGAATATGAAGAGGGAAATCCTAAAAGTTTAATGGGTGCTTCTTTAGATGTCAATATGGGTGGTAATATTGTTAATGGAAAAGTCTTGAGAGATTGTTTGGGTGTTAATAACACTAAAGAGTTTAAAGAAAGATTTAGATTAGTAGAGAATGATGAATTACAATATGCTGATAAAGAAAAAACAATTGTTACTGGCAAAAATGTTTTTGCTTATGCTATAGATACTAAAACAGGTAGACGAATAGAAATCGGAGTCAAAACATATCGTTCAAAAGATGGTGCTGCTGGAAAAACTAACAACACTATGACTTACAGTAAAGGAATGCAAAATTGTTTTAAAACAGGTGAAAAACCCTAATGAACACTCAACTCCTCTGCACGTTCACCACAAACAAAAAGTTAGATCAAACCTTAATGGACATCAGCAGTAAGTTCAACGTGGTGTATGAAAAAATTTATGTTCTACAGAATGAAGATAAACATAGTGAATTAATCTGTACGTATAACGTGGAGAAGAACAGAGACTTAGATTTTAATGCTGTTCCTAATACCATTTCACTACATAGGAAAAAGATTACAAACACATTATATACGATAAATGCTCTAAATGAATTAATCATGGAGATAAACAACGGTGTGTTGGATACAAAATTTGAATTGCCTTGGGAGATGTATAAGAACATGATTCTTATTACGAACAAGGAAGGGTTATCCCGAATATCAACAAGAATACTAAAAATAATAAATATATAAAAATTGCTTGACTATTAGAAATATTATATGTAAATTATTGTATATAATATTTATAGTAGATAAACTATAAATAACAACATAAACATGGAGAATGATAATGGATATTAATGCGATTAAATCACGTTTGAACCAGTTACAGAATACTTCCTCAACAGCTAATGCGTTTTGGAAACCACAACCAGGAAAGTCACAGATTAGAATCACTCCCTATAACGAAAACAAAGATAATCCTTTTGTAGAATTATTTTTTCATTATAGTCTTGTTCCTAATAAGACCGTACTTTCACCACTTTCATTTGGACGACCTGATCCTGTTCAACAATTTGCCGACAAACTCAAGGGTTCTGGCGACAAAGACGAATGGATTCAAGGTAAGCGAATCGAACCTAAGATGAGGACATTTGCGCCTGTCATAGTTCGTGGAGAAGAATCCGAAGGTGTGAAATGGTGGGGATTTGGTAAGACAGTATATCAAGAATTACTTGGTATTATTGCCGATCCTGATTATGGTGATATTTCAGATGTCATGACAGGTAGAGATATCGTTGTGGAGAGACAAACTGCTGCTGAAGCTGGTAACCAATATGGTAAAACTACCATTCGTGTAAAACCAAATCAAACAGCATTGGTTGAGGATGCTACGTTAAGTCAAAACTTAATAAACAACCAACCAAATATTGTTGAACTCTATAATGAGCCATCATTTGATGAGTTAAAAGGTCATTTACAGAACTTTCTAAATCCATCTGCTGCTGAAGAAAAAACAAGTGAACCAGAAATGGTTTCTACTCAAGCTTCTTCCAACGTAGAGGATGATTTCGATAAGTTATTTAACTCTTAATTAACACCGACATAAAAAGGGTGGTGGGTTTTCCTCCTTTTACCTGCCATCCTTGTCGGTTATTGGAGAACGTATGTCTAAGAAAGATGAATTAGCCGAAGTTATCGCTTCGGAGTTAAACAAACAATTTAAATCTCATAAAGTCGCTTACTTTTTAGATGGTGTTGACCAAACACCTACTGATATAAGTGATTGGGTTTCTACTGGCTCTACCATATTAGATTTGGCTATATCAAATAGACCAGATGGTGGATTAGCTGCTGGTAGAATTACAGAAATAAATGGACTTGAAGGTAGTGGTAAATCTCTGATTGGAGCTCATGCTCTTGCCGCCACCCAAAAGAAAGGTGGACTTGCTGTCTATATAGATACTGAGTCTGCCGTATCGAGTGAGTTTTTACAGGCTATTGGAATCGATACCGAGAATATGCTGTATATTCACTTGGAAACTGTTGAAGAGATATTTGATACTATCGAAACAATAGTTACAAAAATCAGAGAATCCGATAAGGATAAATTGGTTACAATCCTCGTGGATAGTTTGGCAGCTGCTTCAACCAAAGTCGAGATGGATGCTGATTTCGACAAAGATGGTTGGGCAACTGCTAAAGCTATCGTGATTAGTAAGGCTATGAGAAAGATAACACAGTTGATTGCTAGACAACGTGTGTGTTTAATCTTTACTAATCAATTGAGACAGAAACTTGGTGTTATGTTTGGAGATCCTTGGACAACATCAGGTGGTAAAGCTCTACCATTCCATTCATCAACTCGTATTAGATTGAAGAACGTAGGACAGATAAAAGACACGAAGAAGAATACAATCGGTATTAAGATACGAGCACAAGTTATCAAGAATAGATTAGGACCACCACTGAGAAGTGCTGACTTTTCACTATACTTTGATAAGGGTATTGATGACTTTGGTAGTTGGTTGGAAGTGTTAAAAGGTCACAAGTTGATTAAACAAGCTGGTGCTTGGTATACACTAGAAGACCAAGATGGAAAGGAACATAAGTTCCAATCTAAGGACTTTGGTTCTTTGATGGCTGATGAAGACACACAGAAATATATCTATGATAAAATCTGTGAGGCTTCAATCCTAAAGTATGATTCAGGTAAACTTGGCATTGATGATGTCACAACATCTGATGAATTTGCGGATGAGTAAAGCTGATAAGAACCTATTATCGAAAAGGTTCAATGAATATAAAGAAGAAATATCTACTGAGCCAGCAAGACGAAAACTTAATGACCATGCTCTATTAATAGATGGATTGAATACATTCATTAGAGCCTTTTCGATAAATCCATCACTAAATGAAGATGGAAGTCATGTCGGTGGACTAATTGGATTCTTAAAATCAGTTAGGTTTGCTGTAAATAAATTCAAACCAACGAGATGTATTATTGTGTTTGATGGTAAACACGGTTCTAAATCTAGACAAAAAGTATACGATGGTTACAAGGGTGGTAGAAAAGTAAGAACTAGATTGAATCGTGTGGTGGATTGGGATATAAACGTTCAAAACGAAGCAGAGGCTATGAAGAGACAATTGAGTAGACTCGTGGAGTATATTGAAAACCTACCATTGACTATATTATCTATTGATGGATTGGAAGCAGATGATGTAATTGCGTACACTACAAACACTACACTGAAAGATTCTAAGATAACCATTATGTCCACTGATAAAGATTTCTATCAGTTAGTTAGTGATAGGGTTCAAATGTATTCGCCCACTAAAAAGATAACCTATGATAAGGAATTAGTGAAAAAAGAGTTTGGAATCTACCCACAAAATGTATTAACTTGTAGGGTTATAGATGGTGATAGATCAGATAGTATACCTGGAGTAAAGGGTGTGGGGACTAAGAGTTTGATAAAAGAATATCCTGAGTTATCTGAGGACAAACCATTTGATATAAAAACCCTATTGGATTCTGCTAAACAAAAGTCTACTAGAATATCAAAGATGATTGCTGATAGTGAGATAATTGTAAAAAGAAACTATTTGTTAATGCAACTAAAAGAACCTAATATTAATAATCATGCTAAGTTAAGAATAACTGATGCTATACGTGATTTAAAACCACAGGTTGTGAAGTATAATTTACAGAGATTATTGGTACAAGATAAATTGTGGGGACAAATACCAAATTTTGATAATTGGGTAACAGAGTTTATGGAATTAAATCATTATTGGAATAATAAATGAGTGATACAAAAAAAATATCGCAATATGGATTTAACTTTCAAGTAAAGTTTATTGTATGTTTAATTACAGATAAGTTATTTTTAGAACAAATATATGATATATTAGACGAGAAGTATTTAGGAAATGATGCTTTTAAATGGTTGATTAAAGAGATAAAGAAACATTATTCTAAGTATAAAAAAGTGATGACAATGGATGTTTTCAAAGTTCAGGTTGGTGAAATTGATAATGAACTATTAAAACAAAACGTTCTAGATACTCTTCGTGAAATTGTAAAACATTTAGAATCAGAGCAATTAGACTACGTTAAGGATAAAGCTCTTGATTTTCACAAGACACAAGTATTGAAAGATGCGATATTGAGATCAGCACAGATACTAGAGGTGGATGGTGATGTAGAACAAATAAAAGTTATTGTAGATGATGCTATGAAAGCTGGTGCCGAAAGGGATGTTGGACATGATTACCTAGAGGATTTTGAAGAGAGATATTCTGAAACTGCTCGTGTAACTGCTCCAACACCTTGGGATTTGATAAATGAACTGATGCAAGGTGGTTTGGGTGCTGGTGAGTTGGGTGTTGTTGTAGCACCTGCTGGTATTGGTAAGTCTTGGGTGTTAAGTGCTTTAGGTGCGTATGCTATCTCACAAAAATTAAATGTTGTTCATTACACATTGGAATTGAATGAAAGTTATGTGGGTTTGAGATACGATAGTATATTCAGTGGTGTGGAGAATCAAAACTTAAAATATCACAAAGAAGAAATACAAGAAAAGATATTTGATTTAGATGGTAAACTAACGATTAAATATTATCCAACAAAGGCATGTACAGTAAATACATTGGGTGCTCATCTGAAAAAGGTAACATCATTTGGTGGGGAAGTACATATGGTATTGGTGGATTATGCTGACATCATGAGAGATGTGAACAAGACAACAGAAATGCGACATGCTCTTGGAAATATTTACGAGGACTTACGAGGTTTGGCTGGTGAATTACAGGTTCCGATATGGACGGCAAGTCAGGCAAACAGAAGTGCTTTAGATGAAGATGTAATAGAAGCGACAAAGGTAGCAGAAAGTTATGCAAAGGTTATGACAGCCGACTTCGTGATGTCCTTGTCTCGTAAAGTAGAGGATAAGATAGGAAACACAGGTAGATTCCATGTGATTAAGAATAGATTTGGTCCTGATGGTTTGACATTTCCAGCAAAGATAAACACTAATATAGGTAAGATAGAAATATTTGAATCTTCATCTAATCAAGGTAAGGAAGTTCAACAGAAGATACGAAATAGGGATAATCAAACAAAACAGATGTTATCTGCTCGTTATGATGATTTGATGAGTGATTAGCAATAGAAAAACTCTAACAGAATATCTTGGTTATGAAGATTCTGATCTTAGATTTTATGAGATTCTAAGTGGTAAACACGATTATGATATAGATACTGGCGTAGAAATTGTTTATCAATATTACAGAAAACATGGATTTCCATATTATCAAATTAGAGAAGATGAGAAACATCAGCACTTGAGAAAGATGCAAAAATTCAATGTGGATACCATATTCAAAGATAATCAAATCATACAGACAATGCATGGGTTAAGATTGGCTTGGTCTTATTTTCCACATGCCTGGAGTGTGAAATGTGGTGGTGCAAAATATACACCGATGGATATTTATACGAGTGATGAGAAGTTTAAAAGTGCTATTAGAAAATGTTGGAAGTTATTCAATCGTGTAAATGATAATACGATTAGAAAGATTCTAAAGATCCACACTAACTCACAAGCCGTGAGTAACTTTCGACCAAGTGCTGCTAAACTAATCTATGAGAAGTTTGGTGGTGATGTGATTTGGGATATGAGTTGTGGCTGGGGTGGAAGGTTGATTGGTTTTCTGGCAAGTTCACGACCAAAGTATATTGGAACAGAACCATCGAGTAGAACATTCGAGGGATTGAAAAAGATAAAAAAAGATTTTAATTACTTGACAAAGTCAGTAGAATTACATAAATTAGGTAGTGAAGTTTTTGAACCAGAGAAGGATTCTTTGGATTTGTGTTTCACTTCGCCACCATATTTTGATACCGAGAAATACTCGGATGAGGAAACACAGAGCTACGTTAAGTATCCGAATAAGGATGAATGGGTAAATGGATTTTTACAAAAGACTATTGAAAATTGCTACAGAGGATTAAAGGGTAATAAGTATATGTTGATCAATATAGCAAACACACCAAAGTATAAATTTATTGAAGAAGAAACCATCAGGATATCTAAGGAGCTAGGATTTAAACAAGAGAAAACAATCGAATTAACATTATCAAATGTAATGGGTGCTGGATATAAATATGAACCGATATTTGTGTTTAAAAAATGAGAATACTACCGACGCACATTATATTTATATGTGGTGATAATTTATAAATCAAGGACGTTTCATGAAGAAAAAATTTACATTGTCAGATAATTTTATAAACAAATATAAAAGAAGAAAAGCCCCTTTTGGTTTTAATGGATTAGGTGAATTGGTTTATATGAGAACCTACTCAAGAATTAAAGACAATGGAAAGAATGAACGATGGTGGGAAACTGTTCAACGTGTGGTCGAAGGGACTTACACGATGCAAATGAATTGGATTGAGTCACATCAATTAGGGTGGAATCCGTGGCAAGCTCAAAAGAGTGCTCAAGATATGTATGAGCGTATTTTTACTATGAAGTTCTTGCCTCCTGGTCGCGGTCTGTGGGCTATGGGAACGCCTATCACAGAGAAAAAGGGTTTATATGCCGCCCTAAATAACTGTGCTTTCGTATCAACTAAAACACTAAGAGAGGATTATGCTAAACCTTTCTGTTTTCTTATGGATGCTAGTATGTTGGGTGTTGGAGTTGGTTTCGACACAAAGGGTGCTGGAGAGATAGTGGTTAAGGGTGTAGATAAGAATAGAGATGTTCAAACCTATGAGATACCAGATACTCGTGAGGGGTGGGTAGAATCCTTAAAACTTTTATTAGAAAGTCACTTTCATGGAACAGCACCGATGACGTTTGATTACTCAAAGATAAGACCTGCTGGAGAACCCATAAGTGGTTTTGGTGGTGTGGCAAGTGGTTATGAACCATTGAAAGAAATTCATGGTGACATTACGAAAGTGTTAGAAAAGAATAGTGGTGAGCCTATTTCGATTACTACAATCGTAGATATAATGAATCTCATTGGTAAGTGTGTTGTTGCTGGTAATGTAAGAAGAACAGCAGAGATTGTATTTGGAGACCACGATTCAGAAGAATATTTAGACTTAAAGAATTATAAAGTAAATAAACATAGAGAGACATATGGATGGACTAGTAATAATAGTATATTCGCTGAGTTGGGTATGGATTATACAGAGGCTGCCAAACGAATTGTGGATAATGGTGAGCCTGGATTTGCTTGGTTAGAAAACATGAGACAATACTCAAGGATGAAAAACGGTGGAGATAACAAAGACCACAGAGCTATGGGTGGTAATCCTTGTTTGGAACAAACATTAGAGAGTTATGAATTATGTTGTTTAGTAGAGACCTTTCCAAATAATCATGAATCTTTTGAGGACTATGCTAGAACTCTAAAGTATGCTTATCTTTATGCTAAAACAGTTACGTTAGGAAGGACTCATTGGGCTGATACCAACAGAGTTATGTTAAGAAATAGACGAATTGGATGCTCAGTTAGTGGTGTTGCTCAATTCGTTACAAATCGTGGACTAGATAAATTTAAGGAGTGGTTAAATAATGGATATAATGTCATTCAAGATTGGGACAAACAATATAGTGACTGGTTTGCTGTACCTCATAGTATCAAAACTACAAGTGTTAAACCTAGTGGTACAGTATCTTTATTGGCTGGAGCGACTCCTGGTCTTCACTATCCTGAAAGTCGTTTCTACATAAGAAGAATTAGGTTATCAAAACACTCAGAATTATTAGAACCATTAAAAAAAGCTGGATACTTAATAGAACCAGCATTTGGTTCTGAAGATACTACTATGGTTGTCGAGGTGCCCGTAGATGTGGGAGAAGGAATCAGAACTGCGTCTGAACTATCCATATGGGAACAATTCTCGTTAGCTGCGTTTTTACAACGACATTGGGCTGACAACCAAGTAAGTTGCACTGTAACATTTGATCCTGAAAAAGAAGCAGATCAAATCGCTCCATGTTTGAATTATTATCAATATCATTTGAAAGGTATTAGTTTGTTACCAAGACATGATTACGGTGCTTATAAACAGATGCCTTATGAAGCAATTGGTGAAGAGGAATACAACAAACAAGTTAAAAAACTTGGTAAATTATCATTTGGTGTGATTAAGAATGAAGAAGCAGATATAGATAAGTTCTGTAATAATGATTCTTGTGAGATACCACCATTAACTGGTGATAATGATGACCAAGAATATGCTAACTAATTAAAAAAATACTTGACTTATACAGTATTTATTCGTATATTTACATATCGTAAATAGGAAAGTTATAATCTAAATGTATCAAAATATCTGGTGTGAGAAACGAGCAAGTAATCAAGTAGAGGTTCATCTTTGGGATGACAAGGCTGGTTATCAAAACTTTATCTTCAAGAACTATGCTTATGTAAAAGATGGTGCTGGTCAATACCAATCTATCTATGGTGATAAACTAAAGAAAGTAGGTTATTGGACAGAGGAAGATTTCAAAACTGGTCGTGTATTTGAATCTGATATTCCATTGGAGACTAGAATATTGATTGATAGATATCCTGATTCAGATGATGTTTCAGAAGACCACCGTGTTTTATATTATGATATCGAGGTTGAGGTCACTGATGGTTTTCCTGAACCTGCACAGGCTGAGAATAAAATAACATCTATAGCATTTCAAACATCACATGATGATAAGTCTTATGTTTATATCTTGGGTGATAGAAAGGATGAGCAGAAGAGTGGTGCATTGGTTAAGTTTTTCAAAACAGAGGCAGACTTGTTACAAGAGTTTCTAAGGTTTTGGTTAGATACCAAACCCACAATTATCAGTGGTTGGAATATAGATCAGTTTGATACACCTTACCTATATAATAGAATCACAAAAGTTTTTGGTGAGGAGTTTGCTAATGCTCTATCACCTATTCAACAAGTCAGATATAATAAGAATAAAAAGAAGTATAGAATTGCTGGTGTCAGTAGTTTGGATTATATTGAGTTGTATAGAAAGTTTACCTATGTTCAGAGATCAAGTTATCGCCTGGATTACATAGGTCAAATAGAAGTCGACATGGGCAAGGTCGAATATGAAGGTACGTTAGATCAGTTGTTAGAGAATGATATTGATAAGTTTATAGAATATAATTTGGTGGATGTGAAGATTGTTGTGGCATTGGAGAATAAGTTGAAGTTGATTGACCTTGCTCGTGCTGTATCTCATATGGGTAGAATACCTTATGAGGAAGTGTATTTTAGTTCTAGATATATTGAGGGTGCTATGTTGACTTACTTACGTAAGTTGAATTTAGTTGCTCCTAGTAAAAGACATGATGCGAGTTATGATGATTCTGCTGGTAGGTTCAGTGGTGCTTATGTGAAAGATCCCAATCCAGGTAGATATGAATGGGTATATGATTTGGATTTGACTTCAATGTATCCATCTACAATTATGTCTTTGAATATATCACCTGAAACCAAGATTGGTAAGTTGGCTGGTTGGGATGCTGAAGAGTTTATCAAGGGTGAGCAAAAGACTTATTCATTTTATCAAGGTAAGGAGAAGTTAAGAACATTCTCTACTGGTGAGTTAAAAGATTTCTTTAATAAAAATGAGGTGTCGGTAGCCTCAAATGGTGTTGTTTATAAAACATCTCAACGCGGTATCATACCAGCGATACTTGAAAAGTGGTTCAACGAGAGAGTCGAATACAAGGGTTTGTCCAAGAAGTATGGTAAAGAAGGTAACGATGAACTGCATGGTTATTTTGATAGGAGACAATATGTTCAGAAGATTCTTCTGAATAGTTTCTATGGCGTATTGGGGTTGACCGTTTTTAGGTTTTATGATATTGACAATGCCGAGGCTACCACCACCACAGGTGTGAAGTTGATTCAGTTTACAGAGAAGGTAACGAATCACTATTACAATAATCTTCTAGATACTAATGAGGACTATTGTATCTACACTGATACTGATTCTGTATTTTATTCTGCCATACCTTTGGTAAAGAAGAGATATCCTGATGCCGATATCAGTGATGACAAGTTTATGACCGAACAAATTCTAGATATTGCCTCTGAGGTTCAAGAGTATATCAATAAGTCTTATATGTATTTTGCCAAGAAGTTTCTAAACATCGGTGAAGATCATAGGTTTGACATCAAACAAGAGGTGATTGCTAAGTCAGCATTTTGGGTTACCAAGAAAAGATATGGTCAGTGGATTATCAATGATGGTGGTTTGGAATGTGAGAAGTTGGATGTAAAGGGTTTGGATATTGTGAGGAGTTCATTCCCACCAGCATTTCAAAAGTTTATGACAAATGTATTGAAGGCTATTTTACATAATTACGAGAAGGATAAGATAGATGGTTTTATACTCAAGTTTAAGAATGGTTTGGGTAATCACAATATAGATGATATTGCTCTACCAAGTGGTGTTAAAGGTATGACGAAGTATAAAGGAACTAAGAGTGGTGGTATATTTAGAATACCTAAGAGTGGTACACCAGCTCATGTCAAAGCTTCTCTGGCGTATAATGATTTACTATCTCATTACAAATCTAAACATCTAGAACCAATTAGAAATGCCAGTAAAATTAAATGGGTTTACTTAAAGAACAATCCATTTCAATTAGATGCTTTGGCTTATAAGGGTTATGATGACCCAAAAGAATTGATGGATTTCATCAAACAATATATCGATAGGGATAAGTTATACAATCGTGCGTTAAACAAGAAGATACAGATGTTTTATGATGCTCTGTCTTGGGATATGCCTGTTGATAAACAAAATACTATCGAAAGATTCTTCTAAACTAAACATGGAGTTATAATGAATAAAATAACATTAGATACTTTCATTCAGAAATATAATCTTGGTGGGAATGTAAATTCTGTCAAGTGGAATTCTGATGGGACAACACTTTCAACAAAATTTATCTCAGGCGATAAGTCTTTGTTGGGACATGTTGAATTGAATAAACAATCTTTGCCTGAGATATTTGAAGTCGGTGTGTATGATACTGCTCAACTATATAAAATGTTAGGTACTTTATCAGACAGTATTGATTTTGAATTAAACAAGGTAAATGAACAACCTACTAACTTTCATTTCTATGATAAAGTTCTTTCGGTTGATTATGTATTAGCTGCTCTTGGTGTGATACCTGATGTACCAGACTTAAAAAGTTTACCTGAATTTGATACTTTAGTTAGTTTGGACTCTCAGTTCATTAACTCATTTATCAAGGGTAAGAGTGCACTTGCTGATGTGGAACATTTTACAGTTCAACCATCTGATGGTGGTGTTGAGTTTACTATCGGATACTCTGATATGAATTCAAATAGAATCACTTTGAAGGCACAGAGTGGTGCAGTTTCAATAACAGAACCGATTACTTTCAATGCTAATCTTTTCAAAGAAGTATTGAGTGCTAACAAAGAGTGTTCAAAATGTGAATTACAGATATCTTCAAAGGGACTTGCTCACGTTGAGTTCAAAGTAGATGACTTTGTTGCAAAGTATTGGTTAGTAGCACAACAAGGTAATTAATATGAGTTCACATGGACTATGGGTGGAACGTTACCGACCACAAGACTTATCGACTTATGTCGGTAACGAACACCTAAAATCAAAAGTAGAGAGGTTTCTAAATGATGGAAATATCCCACATTTATTACTTTATGGTAGAGCTGGTGGTGGAAAGACCACACTTGCTAAAATCATTGTTAATAATACTGAGTGTGACTATCTGTATATTAATGCTTCAGATGAGAGAAACATTGACCTCGTCAGAGATAAGTTAAAGACATTTGCCTCCTCTGTTGGTTTTAAACCAATGAAGGTTGTGATATTGGATGAGGCTGATTATCTGAATGTCAATTCTGCTCAACCAGCATTGAGAAACTTAATGGAGACTTTCTCTGCTCATTGTAGGTTTATCTTGACATGTAACTATGTGGAGAAAATCATAGATCCAATACAGAGTAGGTGTCAGACTTACAAGATTGTACCACCGAGTAAAAAAGAGGTTGCTGTTCATGCTAAAACTATCCTTGAGAAAGAGAATATATCTTTTGACTTGGATGATTTGGCTCTAGTGGTAACTGCTGGATATCCTGATCTTCGTAAGGTTATCAACGAACTACAGAGGATGTCGATCAATGGTAAGTTGAGTGTTGATAAAGATGGGATGATTCACAATGAGTTCAAACTTCAGTTTCTTGATGCTATCAGAAATGGAGAGAGTATAGGGACTATTCGTAAAATGGTTGCGGATAGTAATTTCACAGAGTATACCGAACTCTATAGACTTCTGTATGATGAGGTTGAGAGTTTTGGTGTAGACAAGATGCCAGAGATCATAGCTGATATATCCAAAGGTTCGTACCAGGATGTGTTGGTTGTGGACAAAGAGATAAACTTTATCGCTACGGTGTCAAACATTCTAGGGAGAATATAATGAACATGAAACCAAAAAAACCATTCCCACAACCGAAGAAACAACAAGTTCAGGTTGATTTGAAAAACGCTGAAACCATGAAGTGTGCTAAGTGTGGTAATTCTATATTTATCCAAGGATATGTAATAAAAAAAATATCTGCGATTGTATCACCAACTGGTCAAGAAGTGATAGCACCAGTTCAAGTGTTTAATTGTGGGAACTGTGGTACGATGTTACCATTGTCCAAGGAACTAGATGAACTTATTTAAATGGATAAATGAACTATTTGTCGGTAAAAGAGATTGGGATTCTTTCTCAGATGCCGACAAGAAGTCATTCTCACCTTTCATGGTGATTAGATATCTTAGTATGGGTAAGGATTTCTTACCTTTGGTAAATCATATGCAAAACTACTGTATCCAAGATATGCCACACAAAGCTGTGTATCAGTTTTGGTGTGGTATTTTACCAAAGAAAAAGACTTACTTGAAATATATTAAGGGTAAGAAAGATAAGTTCAACAAAGAGATCATTGATTATTTGGTTGAGTATTTCGAGGTAAGTAGATTACAAGCATCAGAGTATATACCCTTGATTCCAAAGGACAGTATGAAAGACTTATTGAGAGAGTTTGGTAAGACAGATAAAGAGATAAAGAAGTTGGTTAGA
>VTLG01004629.1_pt1 | contig 16700 bp, 28 predicted proteins | sample 4694571 | NCBI WGS metagenome assembly VTLG01 (sample SAMN12604809, study PRJNA352737) | marine metagenome | biome: ENVO:00000447; feature: ENVO:00000209|ENVO:00000569|ENVO:01000036; material: ENVO:00002151; isolation source: viral sequences binned using virsorter ...
ATGAGCACTAGCAATCTCTGGTCGCTTCCCTAATGTATAGAAAAGACGTTCCTTTATTCCATTATAAAGATTATTCATTTAAGAAATTTTTTCGCACGAGGGTTGCGACGCCATGGTCTTTTCATCCAATGAGTCATAAAGAAATTAGTATAATTCACGATCACTAAAAGAATCAATAATAAAGTGTTAATCTCCATCAAATACCAAAAGCAATACGAAAACAATAGCACACAATAGTGTAACTGTATAGGGAGGTAATAAAGTTAATCATTACTCTTCCTGTACTTTACCTTTCTTTCCTATATTATACTTCTGTTCTAGTATCCAGTCACCTTTATCTTTAAATGCTAATACTTTAATTTGATTGAGAGGTGCAATATCAGAAACATCATCTTCCTTTACTATTGAAATAAGTCCCCAATCAGCAAGTAAGCGAGCAATGCGGTTGCGTCGTTGTACATCATTAAGTGTGAGATTAGCATGTTTCCCATCCAACGCAAATAATTCTTTAAAATGCACAATATAATATCTTCCCTGCTTGTGCAGTATATGGCATGACTGATATAGTTTCTTTTCCTTTCTTGATGCTACACCAATTCTTGTAAGAGTCTCACGGACTTTTAAAAAATCATCTGGTTCGTTTAGTGTCACCTCAACCATTTGGTCTTGAGACCACTGTACGGTAGGTTCTACAGTAGAACTAGTCATTTCGATCCTCCAGTTTCAAGTCGTTGTCTAATGTAATCCAATTGTTGCTTTGATAAAATTTTCAGTGCTTGCGAAGCCTTGTCGTTACTATAACCATAGTATTGTTTGACACTTTGGAGATCCGTGACTTTTTCCTTTCGGAGCCAGGGAGAAAATCTCTTCTTTTTCCTAAGTGTATTTAGATAAAATGAATACTGCATATCCTTATCAAGGTTAGGATACTTGTTCATTTCATTCGCAAACATTATACAATCAAGATGCCCGGATAGACAACGATTAACAATATAAGGAGGATACTCCCTTATATCTTCAGAGAGATCTTCCTTAGTGAAGTTAATAGAATTCAACCAATCTTTAAGTTCAGTCATAATAATATCCAATTAGCCTCCCGGTTCTCAGCAACAATATCCATTGCAATGGTAATTCGTGGTGTAAACGAATAATGTCTAGTTGTATAGTGTGGAACATAGGAAGGAAAGATTGACAATGTTCCTGGTATATTCTCCTCTTCAAAAATTTCTGGGTCATTTAGAACATTAACAGGATTAATGTAACAAGTAGAAGTATTCTGTGCTTGAACAGTAAAATGAGAACTCAAATAACAAGAGGGAGCAACAGAATGTAGATGTGATTGAATCTTCTGACCAAATCTCAGAATATTAACCCAACATCTAGCCCAGAGATATTGTGGAGTGGTATTACCTAGTTGTTTATTATACTCTATGATCGATGATTTGACATGCTTCTTTAATGAATTAGTCTCCAGAGTATCCCACTCTAAGACATTAGGCATGATGGTAGCTCTAGACGTAGTACTATTCCTACCCAGACCTGTATATCCATCATAAACCTTTCCACCATCATAAGTGTTAGTAGGTAATTTTTTTATCTCCCTTTCTCTCCCCAAACAAATCTTAGATAACTTCTCCGTATTAATAGGTAAGGTCTTAAATCCTAAACAATAATCCCAACTAGGAGCATAAGAAGTTTTAGAAGGATAGTTTGTATAATGCTCTAATCTCATTACCCGCCATACATATCATCATACCCAGGATTCAAATCTGCCCAGACATCGGATGCTATTATAGGTTCTCCTTCTGCTAATGCCTCAACCATCTCTGGAGTTAAATGATCAATTGTATTTGCTTCTACCTTTGAATAAGGATCAATCTCTTGCATTAAAGCCTCCGTATTTCTAATTAGATTATTATACTTAGGATCTGATTTAGCAAATTCTTGTTCTTTCTTTGTTGTATAATGACAAATAACTGGATTAAAATACTCCTGGTGCTTCTGTTCTATCCACCCATGAGTCACGTCCTGAACGGCGAATAAACCCCCTACAGCACCTATACGACTCAATATAACCCACATAACATATTCATCTAATATACGTCGATTTGGGATAGGAACAAAGACTTTATTAGTTGTCACCTTATCCATCAAATCAATCATATCATCCAATGATTGAGCAATCATTTTATGAACACTGTCATTAAGTAACAGAACTCCCATGCAGAATTTATACATGGGAGCAATACCACCCAAATCATATATCCCTAGGTCAACCATATCCAACTGTTCTCTTATATTTCTTCCTCCTCCCGTATTGGGATCATGACGAAATCCCATCTCCTCTCTACCATATACCTGGCAAGTGCAATAAGTATCAAAGACATATTGAACGTCATCATTAAAGATGACATCTGAATCCACATAGAGAATATTATAATCTTCTTCAAAAAATTTAAGATTACACCATCGATGAATAAACAAATGGTTATGATTAAATCCTTCTACAAAAGGTGTAACCCTTACATTATATTCAGTACTGAAATAAAGGGGAACAAGAGAAGGATTATCACAAAACAAATAAACAGGTATTTCATTATTAAACTCCCTTAAAGATTTTATACTATGGTCAAAACGCCTCATCTCATGAGTATTAATATGTTCATGAGGACTGACCTTATATGAATAGAAAACAATATTAGGAAAATTGTTTTCTCTACACCGTAGTGCATCTAATTTTTGACGAGCTGTTTGTTTCATAATGAATAATTCATAAGTAATAATTCCTTTCTACTCTTTTGATCTCTCATATACTCACCAACAGAACGCATAGTATATGTTAAATCAAACTCAGCAGCTTTCCAATCTTTAAACCTATCCCTAACTAACTGATCAGAATTGTAACTAACCATCATAGGTAAAGAATACTTGTCGCAGTCACTAGCAAACCTATCGTGATCAAATCCTTTGTGCATGGATCCTTTACGTCCATAGAGGTTATCTTTAATGTCATAAGGAGGGTCAAGATACATAAAAATATTTCTATCATTATTAGTCTCCATCAAATATTCATAAGAATAGTTGTTTATGTTCCAATTCGATATGATTTCTTGATACCCAGGTAACTTCTCAATTCCCCTAAGTGAAAAATTGCTAACGGAAGCTTGAGATGAAAAACTAGAGCTTTCTGTAAGACCACTAAAACTGCACTTATTGACAATATAAAAAGCCACAGCACGGTCAAAGGGTGAACAATCAGTGCTATTAATGCGTTCCTTAGAACTAGTGAAAAGTATTCTCGCTGAATCTGGATCATTGTGTTTAGATTTTAATTCGGATAGTTGATCTTTTAATTCTACACCAAACATCTGCAAATTTTGCCAGAAGTTTACAAGAGGTTCATAAAGATCGTTTACCCATATATTTAAGTCCGGATACTTTTTTGCGACATATATCGCAACACTTCCACCACCAAGGAATGGTTCACGAAACTCATCATAATCTCTTAAATCGGGAAAGTATGGAGCCATCTTAGTGCAAGCACGAGACTTTCCTCCAGGATATCTAAGCGGGGTTTTCAGAGATTTCATCGTCATACTCAATAATAATGCGTTTCATAGTCTGACCTGAGGTACTAATTACTGTTTGATTAAGATACGTCCCTCCCAATTCATGAGCAAGTCTTTCAATCTCTTTAAGGATTTCTTCTTTATTCATCACCAATCAGGATAATGTGATATGTTTCCAATGTATTGATATATTAAATCCCATCCAAATACAAATGTCTCTCCATTTTCATCTTGAAGATAGAAAGGCATAGTAGGATACATTCTCCTTGCAGTATAATACTGACTAACAACTGCATAGTCATCATCAATCCAGCGTTCCTTTTCTAATTCTTCTTCAGTCATATTTGGGCAATTTTCTATTAAAATTCCAGTTATCAATCATAACATACACTTTGTATGTTCCCATTAAAGATCTTTTAACAAATTCCTCAAGAAATAATAAGGAAATAATTATCAAATCAAATCCAGTCATTGTATAACCATCGGATCTTCAGATGAATAAGGGTCCCATCCATGAGGAACCAACATTGGATGTTCCCTTTGTTCAATTATTATAGGTGATTCCAATACACTCTCAATAACCTTAGACATTCTACGATATCCAGTCCCAACATACATCTGGCCAGCAAATACGGATACAGTTGCCGCACCCCAGAACAAATAATACCATCGAGATTTAACTTGATGTCTTTGTTTTTTTGATAGTTTACTCACTTCTTGAATCTCCTCATAAAGATCACGATTAGTTACTGGAGGTTTCATTCCTCTGGAGGTGTAATTTGTTCGGTCAGTCGGGTCTTGCATTTACCATCCTCCGACCATATCTCAACCTCATGGATATTAATAGTATCCTTCTCAAATATTTTAACACTAACCTTACCATCCTGACAAGAGACCTGAACACCTCCATTACTGCGCCACTCTTTAGGATCATTATAATACTTATAAACCCGATGATAATCATAACGAGTTCGAGCAGATGCTACTATTCTAGTAACTTCTTCAGGTTTCATTGGTTTCATTAACTTAAGAATTTAGATTTTGGTAGTTCACCCCCTTCATGCAAATGCTTAATGGGAATGGTGATCATCTTCTCCCAAGGAGAAAGATTATCAAAAAGGACAGCAGCTTTATCACCACTAATCCTCTGAACAAATCCCACATACCCTCTGTAGATAGAAGTAGGATCTTTAACTGTAACCGTTGTTCCGGGTAAAATCATTTGAATTTACACTCTACCATAATCTCTGTTAAACATGCAAGCATATTTATTTCTTGGTCCGCGACGAATGCGATTTGGTATTGATACTTAGCAAGAATAAGAACAGCAGCAGGGATGGAAGAAGGAACCAAGGAATTTGAAAGAGAATCGTAAATACGACGTAGTAACATACCAGGATCATTGTCCAGGTTATTGACACACCATTTACGTACTTCCGGAAAGTTCTTTTCTTTGAGGTTTTTAACGAGATCATTTACCTTAACATCACTAAAGTGAACCAGAATACCACTATCTATCTTCCCACCAACAGAGTATCTCTGACATTCATTTAAGACTCTCCTCCAATCTGGAAAGTGCTTATTGATAAGTTCCGCTAAGACCTTCTTGTCAGCCTTGCACCTCTCTTGGTCCAAGATATAGTTAAGTCTGGTGAAGAAAGCAGCCGCGATCTCCTGCTTTTCTTTCCCACGTATGCCAAACTCGACCACAGCACACCGCGAATGGAGTGGTTCGATGATTTTATTTTTGTAGTTACAAGTAAAGATGAATCTACAATTCCCACTAAATTCTTCAATCGAGGCCCTAAGGAGCAGCTGTACATCTGGTGTGGTGTTATCTGCCTCATCGATGATAATGACTTTATGTTTGGCGTCTGAAGATAAGGATACAGTTGACGCGAAGTTTTTTGCATTGTTTCTGACGGTATCGAGGAACCGTCCTTCGTCTGATCCATTGATGACATAAACATCTACCCCTAACTCGGCACAAAGTGCTTTGGCTACTGTTGTCTTACCACACCCTGCGGGTCCAGAAAGAAGTAAATTAGGCACTTCACCTTTATTTAGAAAATCCCTAAAGGTTTTCTTAATATTCTCTGGGAGAATACAATCTTCAATTGTCTTAGGTCGATACTTTTCAACCCAAAGAAATTCATCCCTCATAATTAAAATTTACCACGACTCTTCTTTTTTCATTGGTGCAAGTGTATCCCATATGTTCTAAATTAGAATCAAAGATAACTGCTCTATTTGCGATACTTTTTACTTTACCACCCTTTTTAAACTTTGTATACCCATTATTAGTATTAAGATAAAGAATAGCAGTGGTTACATTATCCAAATCACGATGATATACACTTCCCCTGTTAAACCAAGATTTACTTCTCAAATTAGCTTTAACTCTATGTAACTTGGTAACACCAAAGTTATAAAGAAGAGGTTCTATAATACTAGAAAAATAAACAGTCCCTCCATTCCAAGGAGCTCTCATATCATAAAAAGTATGCGTAAATTGATATCTACCATCATCCCAACTTACAATACCATCATTGTAAAACCAAGGAAAATCATCACCCATTAAGAAAGATTCTAATTTATTAAACTGATAATAAGGTAAAAAATTATCAATTACTTTCATAATCCCCTCAATCTAGAATAATAAGGTGCAAGAGAATGAGTATTGAACTGATCAGAAACAATACCCCTCTCTAGATTCAACTCTTGGATTAATCCCCAAGTCTGATGTTCTTCATTCCATTGCATTATATTAACATATTCTATCCCCTCATCCAACAACTTAACAGCCGCATCTTGAGCGGCTGTCCAATCATCGAATTCCTTACCACTAACTTTAAACATCAACCAAATGTAGAATCAGGTTCTAATGCAATGTAATACGTTAAATCATGATTCTTACTAGTAAATCTAGAAAGAAGTTTCTGTGATACCACTACCTCATATGTTCCAGGAAGAATCTTAATATTCTCTACCTTAAAATTAAAGGAGAAGATATCACTAGTCTCTCCAACAGTAATAGAGAAATCATTTGATGTTTCATTCTTCTTATCTCTTACTACAATCTTCACCCCATTTGAATCACCTACAACAGACAAGTCTGGAAGTTGATAGATTGCTGCTGCTTTAAGAAGTTTCTCTAACTGTTCTGTACTAACTTCAAATGTAACATCCTCACTAGGAAGAGTAAGCGGTTTATCTGGTGGAGTAATAATAACATTAGGATCAGCAAAGAAATACTTAGATCTAGATCTCCCTTCTTTAATTACCACATAACTATCATTTTTAAAATCAAGTTCAGGACTCTGATGAAGACTCATTCCATTAAGAAACTGTCCCAAATCATAGATACCAAAATCTTTTGGCAACTCTTCTGAAATAGTTGCTTCTGCAAGAATATTTTTCATCACACTAATCGTGCGAAGCCTATTTCCTTTCTTAAATAAAATTGACGTATTAATAGTCGAAAAATTTTTAAGAAGTGAAAGTGTTGAATCAGAAAGTTTCATAACCACGGGTCGTAATTTCATCGTTTGTGTTGCCACTGAAGTAGTATAACAGGAGACAATAGTGCATTGCCTTTAGTATATCACGTTTTGCTTGACCTTTCTTATCATACCTACTCAAATACTTGATTGCATTAGAACGGCAGAAAGATTCAGCATCACCTACAGAATGAATAAGGTCAAGCGTTTGAACATTAGAACCATCATTAGTATAATGTCCACTATAGGTTGAAGCAACATAATCTTTAAGATCTCTAATACCTTTATCTTCTTGGTATTTTTGAGCTGCTGCTCCTTTTAAATCTGGTTGAGGTTTAGTATTAGTTGGTGGATAATGATATCCATAAACATCATCCATAACCATTGAATCTCCAAATCTAATAGCAGCAGGGCCACTATCTACATTTAAAGATTGACTATCCTCAATACTTCCAGGATATCCATCTGTCCGAAAGATATGACCATCATCATCCATGAAAGTAATATCCTCATTGAAGTTCTCTGGATGAGGAACTTCCTGATAGCTCCTATACTTTTCGCTCATAATTGGATACTCCTCATCAAGCGTTCCATTGATTTCATCATAAAGTAGACTCCAAGCATTAACCATAGGTAAACAGAAACTCATTAACTAAACGATCTGCCTTATCCTTACCAAATTTATTGGACAAATATCCTGCAACAGGATCAAGCTTAGTCATGTAAGCATCAAAATCCTTATAGACAGAATAATCTGTTCCATCTGGTTTCTCTAATTCTACCATATCTCTGTACTTAGTCAAGTATTTCTTAAACATATCCAAATGTTCATTAACTTCGGACATAGTGCAATACGCCACATAGATATTTTCCGAGAAATGATTACCAGGTTCAAAGAATCTAATATCACCCTCAAACTTTGGTAATCCATCTACCTTATAAGGATAATTCTCTTTGGGATGCTGAAAATCAAATACAACAATAACCTTCTTATCAAAGAATCCCATCAGATCCATACCAAAACAAGGAAGGTTACTCCCTGTCTTAGGATAGATTATATTATTATAGATACAAGACTTATCACTAGAAATTTCAACTTCTCTAGACTTAATAATATAAGGATTAATATATTGATCTGCAATTAAAGATGTATCATCACTCTTCCAATATCCCCACCTCAAACACTTCTGCATAGGAAAGATATCAAACAATGCTCCCTTATAGTCTACCCAAAGATTCACGTATTCATCCTCCAAATCTTAAAACTCCTAGGACTCCAATTACCATACTTTTCATCAACATTATCTCTCATCATACGTCTAAATCTATATCCAGGATTAAAAGGAAGAGATTTTGCATACTTCCAGAAAGGTGAATCATATTTTGATCCTGCTTGATAATGCCATAAAATAAAATTCTGAACTTCATTCATGACTGCCTTCATTTCAGTATTACATATCTCTTTTTTTACATCATCAACAAAATGACTCCATGCATATCTAGCTACCAATTCATATGTATCTAATGCAGTTGCTTCTAAAGGTTCTAAAAAAGAATATCTATTCCCATTTATAGCAGTCCTTTCACCAACAAACATATTCTTTGCAACATAATTAGAAAAATGCAATTCTCCATCAACCTCAGGTAACTCAAACCGTTCTAAGAAATCACTCCTAGCCTCTTTTGAAGAAGTTATTGTATTATTATACAAATAACCATAAGAAATACTACCCTTATTTGGTATAATAAAGGTCCATCCATTAGGTGTAGCAACAGATCTGGTATACAATAAAGTAGAATCTGTACCTGGTCTATTATATAAAAGAACAGAGTTTAATGGATTAATAAGAGTTTCATAATTATCCTCATTTCTATCCTTTCCACCCCTACAATCAAATATAACATCAGCATCTATTTCCTGTTCGAGATCATCTATTTGCTTTTCTATTACCTTAAACTTACCAGATTCCAATACCACATTAGATAACTTCTGTGGTACGTAATGCATTGCCATGCTATCCATGGGAAAATTGTGAAATATCTTCTCCTTTTTCTTACCCCAACCCTCATATAACACACCACTCTTAAAAGTAGCGTCAATAGGATTATTATGCCAATCAATATCTAACACATTCGCTATCAGTTCTGTGGGACTCACAACAGTACCTTGTCCTACTCTTTCTATAGGAATAGTAGGATCATGATATATTACAATATCCACTCCACTAGGATCAAGATACCTAGAATAATGAAGCGCAGTAATACATCCAGCATTTCCTGCTCCTACTATTGCTATCTTTTTCTTTCCAAAGTTAAACATTATATAAAACGTATATTAAAGGCAAGAGACATTCTAATATTATCAGTATTATTAACATTTACTCCATGCTGTAACCATCCAGGAAATAATATCATCTTTCCCTCTTGAGGTTGATGACTAATCTTTAAACCATTTTGATGGTAACACTTAGCAATTGATAAAGGAGCAGTGGGTGACAAGAAAAATAAATCACCATCTTGGCCATTTGTTTTATAAAAATAGACACCAGAAATATCTGAATCACCATGCCGATGAACATCAGAATAATCACCTTTCTTATAACGTGTAAACCAAGACTCCATCCAATATTCTCTAAACTCCCATTCTAACTCAGCACAATATTCTCTCACATGATTATCAATTTCTTTCCTTATAGACTCCAATCCAAGTTCTTCTATTATATTAACCTCTTTATTAAAATCTGAAGTAGTGGAATGAGATGAACCCCACCTTTTGGACATATCAAAGAAATCAACTCCACCCATAGCCCTATCAATTTCATTATTAATAAAAGGATAATCCTTTACTTGAGACCAATAAGTTGGTGTAGGATATAAATCCTCTATTACTGATGTTACCTTTTCATTTTTTACAATCTCATCAGGTCCATTATTATCCATCCAAGTAAATTGAGATATAGTCCATCTTCCTAATTTTTTATCCATATCCCCTTTATTCATTTTTATCTCAGATACTTCATGAACAATCATAGAAGGAAATATAATACAACGATTATTCTTACACTCAACATCAATATTATAATCAGTAAATTTTAAATCTCCACCCCTATATTTCTTAGGTTCTTTATAATACCAACTGAGTGCTGTAATCTCTGCACAATCACTATGTGCCTTATAATAATCAGTATCCTCATAATAAGAAACTAAAGTTTTAGAATCACTAGTTCTTATATTTTTAAGCCACCACTCCCCCGGATTTAAAGATTCTTTTAAAGTATTTAATAATGACCATGTTTTTCCACCCAATCTCAAAATAGTATTATCTTCATGATTAATAAAAATCCCCTTATTCTTTTTTTGAAATACTCCATTATCTTTTGCCGAACCAGTTTTATCCCCAGGAAGTAAGAGGGGATAAACATGATTAAAATCTTTCCATATCAATCTTAACTCTTCTTCACTATAAAGATCATCTATTATAACATAAGGAAAAGGCTGAGAATGATAAGTTATTTCTGTTGTCATTTATCCTCCAAAGGCAATTGCACCGTTGCATCAACCTTGTCATACAATTCCAGGAATGCTTGCTTGGTCTCATCATCAAATCTGTTTACACAAACTTGAATTGCTTTCATCTTATCTCCAAAAATAGCATAGGCACGTAAAATATGAACTAAACGACGAGTACTAATAATCTCCTCAATCCCTCCATCATAGAAGGTCTTACGGATAATGTCACCCCAATCTACCAATCTCTTGCAGAAATCAGTATCAGTAATACCCACGGTAGATGAAACCCTTCCTAGAATCTTAGTCTCTATTGATGGTGCTGGATAATCCTGTTCAAACGTTACAGGGAATCTTTCAAGGAATGCCTCATTAAGAACATTAGTTCCTATAAATCTTCCATCATCTGATCCTTTACCTTTTGTATTTGCTGTGGCCACTACGTTAAATCCAGCAGCAGGTTGAACAAACCTCCCAATCTTCTTGAGGAATATTCCTTTACCCTCAAGGATAGGTTGCAAGCAAAGAATCTTATTAGATGCTAAATCAATCTCATCTAAAAGGAGGACAGCTCCCCTTTCCAGTGCCTCGACAACTGGACCGTTATGCCATACAGTGTTGCCATCAATAAGACGGAACCCACCAATAAGGTCGTCTTCGTCAGTTTCGATTGTGATGTTGACACGTATTAATTCTCGCTTGAGTTGAGCACAAGCTTGTTCGACTCCGAAGGTTTTTCCATTCCCAGAAAGACCCGTGATAAACGTAGGATAGAACACACCGGCTTTGAGAATGGCCTTAAGATCGCTAAAAGGACCAAAGCGGACGAAGGTATCATCTGTTTCTGGTATAAGGTTCTGTTCTAATTTAGGCTCAACTGCAGGTTGAGCAAAAGAATTCTCAATATTTTTAACTGCCCTGGTAGTTACTTCTAAATTCCACTTTCCACGACCAACTTTAAATTTATCAAGTTTCTTAGTGACAGTCTGATACGCAATATCATTCATTCTACAAAACCCTCTCACATCTGCTGCTGTGAATTCAGTTCCGTAGTTTGCTTTCAAACCCTCAATAATTTCTTCACGAGTCATTTTGATCTCGAACATAATGTGGTACGTTTCAATGCTTCTATTATAAAGTAAAGAGAGATGGTTTAAACCCCATGTGAGCCATTATTGATATTTCTTAACACTTGCTTCCCACTCTTGTAAAGACGATGAACAATCAGGTGGTTCTGGATCTTTATAACCCTTCATCTTTTTCCACTTATTATGCAGTGCTCCCATCATCCAAGACTGAGCTAGACTCTTTGGACCATTCTCCAAGAGGTCTAACTCATATCTGCTAGAAGTATAGCCCTTGTATTCTTCTCTCCAATTGGAGTCATCATAAGATTTTTCTGTCATTTACTCACCAGGACCATATCCTTCAAGAGTTTGTAAGAACATATTGGTATTAAAGTTAGGATTCTCAACTAGGAATTCATCCAAATCAACCCAGTTAACACACTTCTCACATACTGCAACAGGTTGATCAGTTCCAGTTCTTCCAACAGTTCCACACTTTGTTCCACCAATACATCCCTGAACCTTTCCATCCTTGCATCTAAATGCTGAACCATCCCTTGTCCATTCTGGGAAAGAAGCAACAGGATTAGATCCTAGTAAAGTATTCTTAGGTGCCTCCTCCTTACTAAAAAGAGAACATCCACTAACAGCAAGTAAAACTGCAGCACCAATCCCTAAACCAATTTTCTTGTTCATTTAATTATAGCGTCTACTTTATTTATTGCTCCTTCCTCCTTTTCCAATCAGCATACATCCTACCATATACCATCCCTTCATGCGACTTGATGGCATCACCTTTAAGAAGTTCCTTTTCTCTTACGGAAAGTTGAACTCCTTCCATATTAAGATATTCTTTTTCCCAATTTGGGATATCTTTAATCCAATCTGCTGTCATTTGTTTAAAAATACGATAAGACCTCTAATAAACATAGCTGCGAATACAACATAATAAACCCAGAGAAGAGTCATCCCCACTTTATTGTCAAGAGAACCTCTCCTATATTTGGTCACATACCCCGGTGGAGTATCATCCCAACCATCTACCATGTATTCACTAGGATCAATCTTTCTCATTTCTTTTTCCTCCGGGGAACTTGAATAGTCCAAGAGCCACCTTCTAAATCAACCATTTCAAACTGTGCTGCATTCTTTCTTTGTTGCTCAAATGTTTTAGCAGGTTCATCACCAGCGGTCTCGCCGTACTGTGGAATAGTGAATCCAAACTCTCTACACTCTTCTGAATCTGCCAAATCAATATTACACTCCTCTGCATAGTCCCAGATAGCAGTGTCCACCTGCCCAAAGAGAGAATCAAAAGTCATTCTCCTACGCAAATCATTCGCAATATTATCTACATGCTCATCTGCCAAATCTACTCCACATGGTCTTGCTTTGACCAACTTGTTAAGATCAATAACGATCTTGCAATCATTGTAAATGCACATAATTAAGCCACTAATGAGATGAATTCGCCAAGAACCTTTTTATTAAGTTTCTTGGTCTTAAGGGATTTCACAAATGCCCTTTTGATTTGGGCTTTGGTTGCATCATGATCAACATCAAACTCAGCATCCTGAGATAGTGTTGTTGAAGACATTCCAAAGTAAGCATCATACCCAGAGTTCTTGATAGTAAAACTCTTGTTCTTCCTCCATTCACTATACATTTTATCAGATCCATCGTAATTATACAACCTCATGAACTGTTTAGCGTCACGATTAACCAGAACCCTAATACCAATAAAGTTTGTAGAAGGGAATCTATCTTTCAAATTAGTAAGAAGAGCATCTGTAAATTCATTATATTGCCATCCTAATCTATAAGTCTTTCCCAATTTACGATCACGCAAGAAACATTTAACTCCATTAATCTTACGAACTCCCAAATAAGGTTCATCTTCCCAGTGACGTTGAACATTTTTATGATAAGGAAGTTGATATGCTTCTCCATCCGTTAATATAATACACTGAACTTTCTCAACATTATTCTCTTTTTTAAATTGTGGAAGAATCTGATGTAAAGATACAATTGCTTCATTAAGAGGAGTCCCTGAGAGAACCATCCGTGGAGGATAGCGGAACCTATAATGATAACCATCACCAGTGAAAGATTGTGCAATCCTCCAAATGTTTATCATCTGCTGTTCTAATGTCCTAGCATTAACTTTACTAGTAAAAAGATTCATCAGATTAAACTCACCTTCCACTACAAATACACCTTCTTTAATTTCATAATGATTCTGAATCTTTGTTGGAATATATTCACCACTCATATAATCTCTTGCATTATTATTCCATTCATTAGTAAATGAATAAACTTCAAAAGGAATCTGAACCTTCTTACAAAACCAAAGCAAATTATAAAGTTGCTTAAGAGTATCTTGCAAAACATATTGCATAGAACCAGACCAATCTAAGATAAAGACTAATCCATGATTCTTGCCATCTGGAAGTGTAGTTACCTTCTTAAAGAGATCCTCGTTATATCTGTAAGTATGAAGCTTCTCTGTAGAGAGAATCCCAGTGCGACTAGTAGAAGCACGAGAATAAGACGAAGCTGCCTTACGACATTCAAACTCTTTAACAAGATAACTGACTTCTTTTTGTGCATCTTTTTTAAATTGTAAATACTCTCCATCACAAAATTCAAATCCCGCACTCAAATCATATCCATGTTCTCTAGATGCTGATTTCCATCTTGCTTCTTCCCATTCCCAATAACTATTAACATCATCATGAATTTCCTTATTAGAAACAATAACACTCTCCAAATCAATATCAGGTATTTCTACATACTCATTCTCTAATCCATCTGTATTAACTAACTCTTGAAGTTTACTTTCTAATTTTTCAGCAGTTGTTACAACAGGATCAGGATCATCCACCCGATCATCGCTAGAAGAACTATCGCTCCTATCTTCCACAGAAGAACTGCTATCAGTGTCAGGAATGGAAGGACTGTTATCGTCAGTGCTACCAGTGCTAAGATCGCCAGAACTTTCAAGGTCTTTCTCAAAATCCAGCTGAGCTTGCTGTTTATCTTCCACCTTCTCTTTCTTTTCCTGCTTGCAGAAATTATATAACGCTTCTGCTGCGGATAAGGTGTCAGTAAACGTTTCACAGTCATTGATCAAATCGATAATCGGTTTTTCAGTAGGCGAAAAAGCCAAAGGAAGGAACGAACCCACCTTAAAGTATAAATTAGCCCGATCAGCAAGATTAAGATTAGTAGGATCTTCATCATCTAATTCAAAGTAATCCTGCTCATAAAGCTCATTATATCCTTTATAGAAACTTTTTGCAATACCCATATATTTACGCTTCATCAACTTTTCAATTCGGGCATCTTCAACCACGTTTACAAACTGTGGTGGAATATCATACTCTAACCACCAATCCTCATCAGGTGTGAAGAGTGCATGTCCTACCTCATGACCCACCAGCATATCATATACATCATGACTTGCCTTTTCCCAAAGAGGAAGGATCAAAACGCGAGTGCGAACATTGAACTGAGCACATTCTACATTCTTATGCTCCACTATAAGGTCTTCAGTAGCAAGCAACTTTGCTAGTTGGGACTTGATTTCGTGCTGTACCGCCATCTGTTTCGTTTGGTATGAACCCATAATACGACGAAACCCGCCTGGTTTGGCGGGTAACATAACGCTTCTTAAAACTTTGTAGCCTTTCTCGGGCCTGACGCAACGCTTGAGGTTTAAGTTTCCTCTTCGTCTCCTTCTTGCTGTGGTGTTGCCAATTTGGAACTTTCATTAAACTGCCTCAGATACGCATCACTCCTTGGATCGGTAATGAGAAATCTACAATGCTCCCACCCTTCCTTCTTAAAGGTTTCACTCATATCAACTGGCCTTCTAACAGGTCCTTTAGTCCATTCTGGTGGTGATTCCTCAGTCATAGGTCTGGATAGAATTTGTCAAGATCCTCTTTATAGAGAGATCTTATATTATCTATAAGTTTAGGAGTCTTGTCAAGCTGATTAACTCCCTCATGACGACTCATAGGATACTGTGCGAATGCATCTATCTTAAAGTCTATTTGCAGTTTTTCACTCATCCAGTAGCCAAAGTTAGCCCCCAACCCATCTTCAAATTTCCAGAGATGAGTTGTATCACTAATAAAATCTACCTGCGGTCTCCACCAAGTCTTTGTCTCTGAATAAGGAAAGTTCTCAATCATAGAAAAGAATTGTTCTTTATCTTCCATCTTTTCTTGTATATCATCACCATACTCTTGCTTAAGGAAAATAGATGCTGAGAAAAATCTATCAATTGGATTCCTAATAACTGCCACCTGTTCTATACCATCTATATCACAATACTTTTCATAGAGTTCCTTATAGAAATGAGTTATCTCACAATCTTCTATAAAGGAATGATTATAATGAGGGATGCCATAAAGTTCTAGAGTTTCATACTCCCATCCATTTATTGCCAGATTTGCTTCAATAAATCTTCCACCAGTACGAGGGATATGAATAAGAAGAAATCTCTTACCAGTTTCTTTATGTTTAAATGTTGCCATAAATCACCTCCTTAATACTAATTGTAGGAGACCATCCCAAATTACGCAATTGTGTTGTGTCAGCACATAAACTGTCTGGTTCCCCTACCACATCCTTAATAGGCAAATCCCTTCCCATTGCCTTTGCTATATCCATAACAGGAATAGACTCTCCATTTCCAATATCAATAGGTCCGATAAAAGAAGGGCAAGAGATCAAATAAGAAATAGCCCTAACAACATCTTTAACATGAATATAATCTCTCTTATGTCTAGTAATATACTTAGCAGTATTCTCCTGTAACATTCTATAAAGCATATCCACTCTACTATTCTCCTCTGCCCATACATTAAAGAACCTCATTGCCACACTGTTAGGAGGTGCCATTGATTCATTCACCTTCTTAGTTATAGCATAAGGATTCTGCCACCATCCATATACACCTGCAGAACTAGCATATAAAAGTCTAATATCATTATCTCTACAATAACAAAATATTCGTTTTGTCTTCTCTACATTATTCTCCCAAAACT
>VTLG01007200.1_pt1 | contig 16698 bp, 11 predicted proteins | sample 4694571 | NCBI WGS metagenome assembly VTLG01 (sample SAMN12604809, study PRJNA352737) | marine metagenome | biome: ENVO:00000447; feature: ENVO:00000209|ENVO:00000569|ENVO:01000036; material: ENVO:00002151; isolation source: viral sequences binned using virsorter ...
AACGCCACTCACCAAAAATCTCATCTAAAATATTTTTATATTCTTTTCGTTCTGAAAACGACATGTCAATATACAAATCGTTTCTTTGTTTATTTGGCAATTCTGGTAGAACTTCTGATTTCTTTCTGCGAATGGTTAGATCTTTAGTTCGTTCGTGAAGTTCTTTTAAGTTTCTAACCGGCATACCCTTCCACCCACCATAGCGCTGAGTAAAATGGTAAAAGTTATTAAATCGGTTCCGATCTAATACATTTAGAAGAGTAAACGCTTCTATTGGTCTAGACATGACCGGAGTTCCCGTTAGGAAAATAATATGATCTGTTTTGATGCCGGGATACTTCTTTCTTTCTCTCCACGAACCTAGAATAGATTTGAACCGTAAAGTATTACGATTTTTCAGAAAAGTAGCTTCGTCACATATCAACAAATCAAAATCCATCTTCTCTAAAACATCATGGACTTTTCTAACTGCATCATAGTTTATAATATGAAATTGATTATCTAAATCACCATCTACATCTTTAGTAGACCAAATTGTGGAATCTAAATTTGTAAATTTCTCAATCTCTTTTCTCCAATTAATCACCACAGATAATGGAGAAATAATCAAAGTTTTGACATTCTTCAACCGAGCATACGCAATAGCTTGAATGGTTTTACCAAGGCCCGGCTGATCGGCGATTAAAGCACGACCATCCGTATGCCATAAAAATTCTACTCCCACTTTCTGATAAGGAAATAGGGGTAGATTAAATTCTGGAATTTCAAAATCCGTGTCTTCCTTCTCACGAACTTCATGTCGAACTTTAGTTTCTTCTAAAAGTTCTTTATAACGCTTTTTAATTTTACGAGTACATTTGACCTCGTAATTTTTTATAATAGAAACTACCTTTGGAAGATGAACAATTGGGAATTGCCAGTGTTTCTCTTTATCGTTCCACTTACGACCATCAATCTCAAACTTAAACCGTTCAATCAAAGATCTATCATACGGCATATTAATCTTAGCAGTAATCTCATTGACTTCTGATATTTCTACCGTCTTTTTTTGTTTCCCAAATTTTTGAGTTACTTTTACACGGGGCAGGTCTAATTGACCAACATCCTTATTTTGAAGCGCAAGAGAAACGGCTTCTCTCCAAAGAGGAGAAAAGTCCGCATTGTCTCTTATCCAATATATGTAATGTGGGTGTTCTCGTATCACATGAGCAAGGGTGTATCCCTTGTATTTGCCGAACGGAAAAACAACCGATTCAGCAGAATCATGTATCATTCCTACTGAACTGGTTCAACCCTGACAAAGCGTTGTCCTTCAACATCCAAAAGCCACCCCTCTTCCGCGGAAAGTTCCAACATAGCCATAAGTTCTTGAGCAGAATCATTAATATCTGTCATAAGACGCTGTTGGGTCTGTTGAAGAGTTGTGTTTGAATTGTTGATAAGAACAGAAAGAGCTCTTGGAACTGGACGTTCGTCTGCAACACTAAACTGTTGTTGTTGTGGTGTACCAGTTGGAATCTCAGGAACTTCCGGTGCATCTACCAATGTAGGTGCGGGTGGAAATGTACTCTCTTGTGATTCACCATTATCTTTCTTCTTAGTCTTAGCCATGTAACCTCCTAAAAAAGTTATCTAAGTTTGTTAATATAACCATTATTAAATTATTTGTCAAGACCCCGTTACCAAGGTGATGCTTTATTTCCCGTGGGTGGGTTGAGTTGTGTTTCAAGTGACCTACTTACACTTGTCTGTATTTGTGTTACTCTTTCATCACCCATCGAACCAGTTACCCACCCTGTAACGATAGCTTCTGTCAAATCATCATAAGCAACAAAATCAGCAGAAGCAACAGGATCAAGATTAACGGTTCCTATATTCCGAGCATTAAAACTACCAGAAACTCCCAAACTTGATGTACCTTCGGTTTCAGCATGATATTGCCAATGTACAATACTAATTACATTGGCTAAACTTGCAGAACTATACGTTACCTCTAGTGGGTCAAAATTCCACCTGTATGTAAATGCCATAACTTTTTCTCCTGAATTTAAAGTCTACTTAATATATATACCATTACTAAATTTGTCAAGACCCAGCCTCAAGTGCCGTTATCCTTTCTTCTAGTTCTTGTATGGTTGCAACTAGCAACGGTACTAGATGTGAAGTATCCACTCCTTGCATATCGGGATTGCCATCTTCATCTACCGCGTCTTTTTCACCATGTACAGCTTGTGGAACTACTTCTGCCACCTCATGGGCAAGGAAACCATCCTTAACATCATCTGCAGGGCCCCACTGTTCTTTAAAATTAAACCTATAAGGTTTTAACTGTTTGAGCCTAGCCGTGGCCCCTGTCAAGGTTACAACATTTTCTTTCATACGATAATCGGATGAAGTGTTGTATGCCGTTGAACTATTGGCAGTTGAAATACTACCAACGGTGGCCCATGAACTGTTGTAATACCTCTTAAACCATATAGCGTAACGACTTGATGTATCAGTCACATGATCGTACCAAGCAGCACCTTGATTACTACTTCCTGTATAATTAATAGTAACAGGATAGGATGCTTGACCATGATCTCTTTGTGCGGTGTCACCTCCAAAATAGCAACTACCATCAAACCTATTATTACCACCATCAACGTAGAGTGCATAGTTGTTCGTTCCTGCTGATGGTGCGCCTTCAACATACAAACTGGCCGCAGTGGTACAAGCGCCGCCTGTCTCAGTGATGCCAGGCGAGTTAATCGCAACTTGATTGACATTACCAACCGTCGCGCCCGTTGTGAATGCACTATTAACATACAATCCGTTCTGCTTGAGCGTCATACTAGCGCTACCTACGAACGTGTCTGCGCCTATTGATATGAGTGCGTCATTATCACCAGACGAAGGTGAGGTCACGGCGTTATTTTGGGCAATGTGCAACTGTTTTTCGACCTCAACGAGCCCATCTCCAACGACAAAGTTCACGGTTGTTGATGAACCAGCACCAAAGTTCATTTTATCTCCGTTATGCACATAATCTATAAAACCGCCGGCGGTGGCACCGTTGTCGTAGAACTTTATCATTCCGTTTCTATTTGCTGCAGCGGCATCAAATATAAGTTTTGGATCACCACCAGAATCCGACTTAATCCTTACTACTGGATCTGCCATACCACCTATATCTAATTTATGAGCGGGCGCCGTGACGCCAAATCCTACATATCCTTGGTGATCAATCCTAAAACCTTCTTGTTCTGCGCCCGATCCATAAGTACTGAAAATCAGATCCCCTTGGGCCGTACCATTTCCCCGATTAACAATTTCACTTCGTATCATTCCATACTTTTCGGTAGCACCTGCAGTAGTAGTACCACCTCCAAAACCAAGCTGGAACCCCTTACCCGTATCGTTTGAAGGAGTCATTAGAAATAGATCGGATACCCCTGTGGCCCAATCCGTTGCTGAGTTACCCACTACGGTCATCGCCGAACCAGTGATAGCGTGGCCTTCTTTAGCTTCATGGATGTTATGAGTGTTTACCTCTACACGGTGTGGGGATGTTGCATTGTCAGCATAAATTCCACCACTGGACACTCCCTTGGTGACTCTGAACGCTTCGTTATCATCAATGTAAATACTAGCAGAATCAGCTGAGTACGCGGTCTGGAATCTTGTGGAATTTGCATGATCACCAAGAACCGTGGCCACCAAACCAGCATCATAACCAACGTGGCCACGGGCAGTACCATCTTCAGAAAAGACAATTCCTGCATCGTTGTCTCCTTCAATGTTTAACTGCCAATTAGCTCTTGAAGTAACACTATTAGCACTAACGATTGCCTTTTGAGTACCCACTGCCGTACTACCATTAGATCCAAGACGAACGATACCATTGGAATCTATGGTAAGCCTGTCATCGCCACCTGTCCTCACCAACCAAGCGTTAGTCGTGAATCTCTGATAGGTATCTGTGTCAGCTTTGTGATAGATGTATTCTGAACAAATGATATCTCCGTCAATCTCAACATTACCTGTTGCATTTATGTGCGATCCGTCAGTTACCGTAAGGGCGCCGCCGACATGCAAAGTGCTATCGAACAACACCGCTCCAGCATCCACCCAGAGTGCGTAGTTGTTACTACCTCCAGACATCGCTCCTGCAACATAGAGTGCTGCCGTATTGCTGACTGCCGCACCAGCACCAGTAAGACCCGGCGATACTTGCAGACCAAAGATGTTAGTGTGCGTACCAGAGCCAGCTTCCGTCATCTGCGGGCTGAGCCTGACTCCCACTATATCTTCGTTAGGAGTTCCAGTGATTGCCCAGTTCGCGTACAAACCGATGTTAGCGTCACCAGACACGGCGCCATAAGTCCCACCCATGTGAACTGCTTTTGTGCTCGCAGCAGCTACACCCATACCAATCCGATTAGTGCCACCATTAATAGTGAACATATTGGCATTATCATTACTTTCGATTCTGAAATCCCAATCTTGACTATCTTCATTAAATACAATTCCGTTTGAACCAATAGAAAGAGCATCTACGGTTCCACATATGAGCCTAACGTTATTGTCTGCATATTGATAGAAGTAGGTATCAGATATGCCGTCTAAATAGAACTTCTTACCACTATCAATCGCCAAATGGCCTTCAGTATAAGCGTATGTACTGGTAAGTCTCCACATTTCGGTACCACCAGCATAGAACTTCATCGTATCACCAGACGTTTCGCTGATGTAGGTATTTCCGCCGCCGTCTAGGTACAACTTATTTAAGGCTTGAATGGCTACATAATCAGATGCACCACCACCACCTTCTGCTATCTCAAGAATTGTTTGACCACCTACTACAACATCAAGTTTATCTGCAGATACTTCGTGGATGTAGGTATCGGCACCACTATCAAACCAAATCTTGTCGGTGGCCGGCACGAACATACCACCAGCCTGAAATGTAGCGGCTATGCTCCCACCGGCGACAACTTGTATGCTATTGGTAGAATTTTCATGAATGTAAGTATCGGCACCGCCGTCTAGGTAGATTTTCGATGTGGCCGGGATCGTAATATTACCCGCCTGCCATGTGTCCCCGTCCTCATCCAAGATCCAACGGGTTGCAAATGCACCACCCACATAGGCGCTTACGGAGAAGACATTACCGTCCGCTGTGATGTTCGCCCTTCCATTGGAGCCATCGTGTTCAGTGATATAGAAGTTGACCAAACCAAGACCAGATGTGGACTTAGTGGTATCTGCCGTGCCCCCCGCGGACCAAAAGTTCAGAACGGTGCTTGTGGCGCCGTCTTCGGCTGTAGCTTGGAGTTTGGCACCGCCAAGAGTGGCCGACTCCTTCTGGATACTGAAGAAATCGTCAGTCTCAGTGTTCATACCACCGTAACTAGTAAGTCCGTGAGCGACATCGCTCGACTTGAGCGCGAATATCTGATTGTCGGCGGACCCTTGGTTGATCGTGAGGCCAAGGGTCGCGTTGGCGTTGGCGGTGTCCCCGATATAAGTGGTGCCCCCGATAACAGCGCCCGCAACAAATGTTACATTGCCGCCATTAGCAATGGTCATATCTACAGAATTATTCGTTCCTAATGCTAAATCGCCAGAGGTAACATTGATCACATTAAGAGAATTTACTCCCCCATACCCACTAGAATTAGTACTTGAATTTTGAAATACTGCGCCTGATATTCCAGCAGAATCATTTCCAAATGTAAGAGATGCAAAAGCACTTGAAGAACCAGTTGGATTATTAAGATAGATTCGAACATCATCGGGAACTACTGAACCAGAAGCGTCATTTGTTACCTCAAGCCTTGGCCATACACTATATTGTCTGATTTTTGGACTATCCGTGCCGATGCCAACATTGCCTGAAGATGAAACAAACATTGCATCAACACCCAAGTTACCTTCTACATGTAATAAACTTTGAGCAGCAGATGATGCGGAAACATGTAATTTAGCGGCTGGATCGGTCGTGCCGATGCCAACGTAACCATTATCTCGCGTTATATTTAAATGATAATTAGCATTATCGGATGATAGAGCAAGAAATGATGCTGCATCGGTGTCTCCCGGCGCATAATAAATCCCACCATGTTTTGAAGTGCCGTTGGCACTTTCAGCATAAAGTTTGAACGCGGAATTATTTCCATGTGTAGTAGACGTTACTAGAACTCTGGCCGAAGCTCCTGAAACGTCTAACTGGCTGGACGGACTAGTCGTGCCGATACCAACACGATTATTGTCCCCATCAATCGTCATTTGGGTAGTAGCGCCTGCGGTGAAAGTCATATCATTTGAACCACCGTCAACCTTTATACTCGCTCTGTCGTTATCGTCTGCTTCACCAAAAATTATTCCTGAATTATTACCGTCAGGATTAAGCATCTGAATATAGTTGTTACCATCACTCTCAACTACAAGATTACTGCCTGCGACAGCAGTTACAGATCCAGCACTACCTTCATGAATATGTACCAACCCATCCATTGAAGTTATTCCTCCAACACCAAGATTGGTTCCATCAAATACTAAATTAGCTTCAGCGTTTACAGTAGATGAATCAACCGAAGTTATTACTCTATTATTCGTGTTATTTGTATAAGAACTAATTGCGGCTGAAGATAGACCAGTTAATTGAGAACCGTCACCGGAAAACGAACCTGTATACTGACTAGCAGATACATGGCCGACTACCGAAAGCGCGTGTGAGGGGGACGTAGTGCCGATGCCAACTTTCAAATCATCAGCAATGAACATTGCTACCGTGTCATTAGCACCCTGCACAAATGCTAGAGCATGATCTGACAATGCTCCTATCGTCACATAGTTAGACCCGTGGTATCCCAGAACACCCTTCACAGCGTTATCTTGGCGGCCCCACGTTACAATCGACTCAGTGGTCCCAGCATTATCCCCCCGTATTTCTAGTTTTGCCGAGGGGTATGTGGAGCCCTTATATATGTCGGTAGCGATACCGACATCTCCTCCAGACGTTATCATCATCGCAGAAGTAAGTTTACCCAGTGTAGAAGAACCCCAATTCGCATTATTAACACTAAACTTCAATCCTGCAGCAAACGCCGGGTCAGCAACCGATCCAGTAGATGAATTGGAAGCGACCATCTCAGCATCTATAGCAGCATATGCCCGTGAATTCGGATCACCACTATCACTTGAATAATCCGATCCTTGGAATAATATGCCAGGACCATAACCTGCATATGGATTATTAGCAGAATATAAATCAAGAGTTAATAGACGTTCTCCAACATTTCTAGCACCAGCTGTTTTTCTAACATGTAGTGTTCCAGAACCAGAAGCATTTAAACTACCGGAAGGTACAACTCCAATACCAACTGTATCATCTCCACCATCAATATAGAGCATGTTAGCATTATTATTACTTTCTACCCTGAAGTCTACATCGGCACTATTCTCATTAAAAATCGAAGCACCATATGTCGTGAGTCCGCCGGTCTTGAGATTACCCCAATCTGAAGCATCAGCAAGTTCGACTTGAATAGCCGTACCCGAACGACTCAGGCGAGGATATGAAGATGTTGCACCACTGAAATTGAGGTTACTATTAAGGGTGGTCACTGCACTAAATGTTTTTGCTCCAGAGAATGTTTGTGTGGTAGTTAGATGTGCGGTATCTGCATCCAAATAAGCACTAGCAATCGCGGTACCGTTCCACACGCCAGTAGCAATAGTGCCTAAAATTGTGATTGCACCATTTCCACCAACATCTAATGCAACGGGATCGGTCGTGCCATCTCCTATCAGAATCTCGCCGTCAGCCAACACAGCCGTTGCAGTAATAGCTCCAGTTCCACTACCAAGTAAGATACCACCGTCAGTTAGAGTGGAGGCTCCTGTTCCACCGTGTGCAACAGCGAGATCGGTGGATAGGGTGAGGGCGGAACCCGTGATAGGACCGTCTACATCAAGGTTACTACTACCACTTATGGTTCCAATAGCTGTTAGCCCCTTACGGGCTATGAATTCGTTTGCCATATATTTCCTTTTTCCCTATCCAAAGGTAAATTATTTTATTTTATATTTTTATGTAGCTCTAATAGAAGAACTTACTATCCAAGTTCCTGCCGATGAAGTGAATTTTAACCTAGCTTTAGCAGCTGACAAGTCCATTGTGAACGTAGCATCTGATGTGTCACCAATGTCAGGAGTTGAAAAATCTGTATATTTTATAGTACCACCACCATCTGCGCCTTTCCAAACACCAATAACGGTACCTGCTCTATAATTAGTTCCATCTTGACAATAATAATCGAAGTGAGCACTTTGATATGATCCAGTTGCAACCTGAGCAACGACCGATGTAGTTTCAGACCCACCCGTGGCAACCGATACTGCCGATCCAGAGTTATTAGTACCATTAAGTATAGCACCATCACTAAGCGTTACTGCATCAGTAGTAGTAGCACCAGCATCTGTAATTTGTGCTAGTGTAATATTTCTAGTGCCACCAAGGGTTACGGTTGCGCCATTAATAGTAATATTAGTGGAAGTAACAGCACCGGAAGATACAGTAAAGTTGGTTGAATTAAACGAAGCTACACCCTTATTTGAATCGGTTGCTTCCTCAGCAGCAATCGTAACTGTTTGACTACCAGCAGTGGTATCAATACCTTCTCCACCAGCAATCGTAAGAGTTTGAGTCTTAAGAGCAACAGTTCCACCACCACTATCACCAGCAGTAGTTAATGTACTTACAACACCAGATAATCCAGAACCATCACCCGAAAATGAAGCCGTAACCTCACTACCAGAAATTGGATAATTGAAATCGAATTCTTGTCCCGCATGGTCCCATATTATTGATGGATTGGTTTGTCCACCCATTTCAATTTCATAACCAGCACCGTTTGCGGCTGAACTATTTGCAGAACCAGAAGCAACAGTAATTAAAGTATCTTCAACCTTAAGTTGTGATATTTGAAGTTCCGTTCTAGTACCTTGGACAACCAAATCACCTGCAATGGTAAGGTCGCCCGTAAATGATCCACTATCAAATGTTACATCATCGGTTGCTCCTAAACCAATTGAAGTTCTTAGTGTTCCTCCACTTTCAGCAACCGGATCGGTGGAACCATCACCAACAATCATTTCTCCATCAGCAAGAACCGCCATCGCGGTAACAGCATCAGTTCCACTGCCTAATAGAACACCACCATCAGTTAAAGAGGACGCTCCCGTACCACCATCAGCAACTGGAACATCGGTTCCGCCTGCGTGGAATATTCGATTACCTTCAACTGTAAGGACACCCGCTGAGGAGCGTGCTAATGTTGTGTCAGAGGCGGCTCCAACATTAACTGCTGTAAATTGTGGAGAATCGCCTGTACCAACTCCAATTGAAGTTCGTAGTGTTGCTCCACTTTCTGCTACAGGATCAGTTGTACCATCACCGACAATCATCTCACCATCGGAGAGAACTGCCATCGCAGTTATTGCGCCAGTACCACTACCTAACAGTACACCACCATCGGTTAGAGTTGAAGCGCCCGTACCACCATCTGCAACTGGTACATCAGTACCACCAGCACGGTAGACGATATTACCTTCAATTGCTAGATCACCGCCACTATCACGGGTTACAGTTGTGTCGGATGCGTGTCCAAGTTCAATACCTGTAAACTGGGGCGAGTCTCCTGTTCCAACACCAATACTTGTTCGGAGAGTAGCGCCAGATTCAGCAACCGGATCGGTTGTACCATCACCAACAATCATTTCTCCATCACTTAGTACAGCCATTGCGGTTATAGCGCCAGTACCGCTGCCTAATAGAACTCCACCATCTGTAAGTGAACTTGCTCCCGTACCACCATCAGCAACCGGAACGTCTGTTCCACCTGCTCTATATATGATATTACCTTCAATATTTACGTCACCAGAACTTGCACGTGCTAACGTTGTGTCAGAAGCGTGACCAAGTTCGATATTAGTGGCGTGAAGATCACCACTAGCACTTATGTCACCTACTACGGCTAGGGCTTCTGATGGGGCCGCTACGCCAATACCAACTCCAGTAGAAGTAAAGGTTGCTGTGGTTCCGCCCCCAGAGATCGCTAACGAAGCAGCGGTTGGGGCGTTAATGTATTGAGTAGAATCATAGAACTGCAACTGCATCGTTGTATTCAGAAGCAATCCTGTGTCATGTACATGTGTAAGGGTAACTTCTTGGTTATCACCGAAATGAACAACCGATGCATCACTATCCAGTATTAAATCATCTGTTAGTGTTAAATCTGTAAATTGTGGAGAATCGCCAGTACCCACACCAATTGAGGTCCGAAGTGTTGCTCCACTCTCTGCTACTGGATCGGTTGTACCATCACCAACAACCATTTCTCCGTCAGCAAGTACGGACATTGCGGTTACAGCACTAGTACCACTACCAAGTAGAATACCGCCGTCTGTGAGGGACGAGGCACCTGTTCCACCGTCTGTAACCGGAACGTCCGTTCCGCCAGCACGGTAGACAAGGTTGCCCTCAATATTTACATCACCAGAGGAGGCTCTGGTTATAGTTGTGTCAGAAACATGTCCAAGTTCAATACCACCTGGCGTAGCCAAAACAAGACTTCCAGTAACGCCTAAACTTCCAGTTACCTTAGAATCACTTAGTGCTATTAGACCTTTACGAGCAATAAACTCATTAGCCATTCATATTCTCCATATAGTAGCTCATAATATAATTAGTTTTCAAAATTAGGAAACAACTTCATAAACGTCTGTACAGTCCAAGTATTAGGGCCTTCTCCCGTACTAGTTATCCTTAAATGTGCACTTTCTTCATTTAAAATGAAATCAAACGATATATCAGACGTATCGCCGACATCAGCACACGCTGCATCAGTAAAGTTAATTAAAGCACTGCCCGCACCCAACCAAGTAGCTAATATTACTCCTTGTCGGCAACTACCACTTCTAAATGCTCTATAATCAATATTAGCTCCAAGAAAAGATGCAGTAGGAATAGGCGGACCCAAATTAGCAGTTGTACCAAGAATTCCCATTTGTGTTGAACCTGTCAAATACAACGAACCTGTGCGTATTTTTAATTGAAGCGGAGAATGAACTGCTAAAGCCAACGATGCAGTTTCTGCTGATAGAGCCGAAGACGCAGTTCCTGCAGCAGTAAGAGCATAAGATGCCGTTGTTGAATAACTTGATGACGCAGCAAGATCTACAAATATACTAGGATTTCTTGTTACTGTAGTTCTAGTATTAGCAACAGTTGCAGTACGATAACTATCAACCGCCTGAATTGATACTTTATACTCCGACTGTGGAGTTATAGTAACGTTTACGTCAGGCAGATCTAAGGAAATCCCAGCTGGTAGAGTGTGTGCCATTTATCTACCTCGTAACAGATGGTCTTACAGTAAATTTTCCTTCAACGATTCTACGAACAACTGATTCACTTACCAACAAAATATCATAAACATAATCTTGTGAACTCAGTAATGAAGAAGATGCTGGGGGTAAACTAACATAAAACGATCCAGAGGTAAGTGGTGATATTGTTTCAAACCCGAAATCTGCAGACTTGTCTTCTGAAGAATAAGTTTCACGGATAGAACCACTAAAGGTATAGTTGGTTAAATTAATCGCGGTAGAATTTTGATCAGTAAGTGAAACTAAAATTTTAAAAGTCTCACCCTGACCTACTGTTAAATTTGTACTTTGTGCCATAGTTTTTTACAATCCGAATTAAGTGTCTTACTATAAGTATTTTTATATAAAATAAAACCTCCCCTATATTTGGGGAGGTTTATTTTAGTACTTCATATTCTTACCAAAAAACTTAGTAATTCAAAATACACAGGTCTGGTTGAACGGTCACTGTCACTTCTGTAGGATCGTCAGTATCAAACGCTAGGTCACCAAAGTTAGCCTCCGTAACCATACATCCCTTAAGAATCCACTCTTCAACTTTATCTCCCACAGGCCCTAAGACATTAATTGTCAAATCTTTCTTATAGAAATCAGCATATCCATCTCTACCCGTTACACTTTCGTGGTGAAGTCGAACCCATTCCATCACTGATTGTGAAGACGAAGGAACGATTGGATCAAACAGTGTCATCGATATCGCGCCCCATACAGAACGACCCTTAACATACCGTTGAACATTAATATGATTAAGAACCTTTGCGTCTTGCGTTATTGTAGGTCTTGCAACACCCTTAATTACATATGCGGGAAGACCATCAGCATATAGAATAAATCTATTTGCCATCTTCGGCTCAAATGCCTTGAAGAACAGTTCTTGTTCATTAACTAGGTTTGCCATATTTTCTTCTCCAAAAGGTCTTTTATATAATTATCCACTTATGTTAAAATATAACGATTAGGTTCCAGGGAATGTAGCGCCCGTTGGCATAATGTTGAAATCAATAACAATGAATTCAGCTGCCCGTGCGGGTTGTAAATAAATTTGACCAACTAAGTGGTTTCTATCAATTACATCTGGTGTATTATTTGTCTCGTCCATGACCACACGGAAAGCGTACAATCCTTGTCTCTCCTGAACACTTGCCAAGTATGGATTGACAATATTCAAGAAACGGTTTCTTGTAGCTTCTGTATTTTGTTCAAACACTAGGTATCTTGACGATGAAGCAACAAACTTCTTCAAAGCGATCAAGAGACGCCGGACATTAATCCGGTCAAGAGCACTAGCTTTCTTCTGTAGAGTCTTCTGACCCCAAGCAACAATTCCTTGCCCTGGGAAGGTTGCAATTGGATTAACCTTATTCTCATAAAGTTCATCTCTATTTGCCCGTGTTAAACGACTCTTAGCTTGAGTTGCGCCTGGGATTCCTCCACGATTCAACCCAGCAGGAGCGAACCATTCAGCAGCAACGTTATCATTATAGGCAAATACTTCAGGAAGTGCAACCGAAGGTGGTGCCCAAATGAATCTATTAGTATTAGTATTTATGACCTTGACCCACGGATACCAACCAGCAGCATAATTTGTATCAGTTAGCTGGGCCGTTGCAATTGCTGTTGCGAGGTTTGCGCCATAACTTGCCAAGTCCATAACGTAGAAACAATCCTGTCTATCTTCACACACATCAATTGCGTATTGAGTAATATATGGATGTTGTTCATAGTTGACGCCAGGAATCACTAACAAATTAATATCAAATGATTCGGGGTTCTTAATTGCGTCAATGGCTTTCTTAAAGGCTCGTGAACCTTCAGTAGTAGAATTCGTTAAATTAAATCCTTGTGAGTTCGCGGATGTGATAGCATTACCAATTGCTCTGTCACGATGTGGTTCAAATCCATCGAACCCTCCCTGCATCGGGACCGTAAACTTACGATATGTGACATGCGCAGCGGTTGTAAGACTTACATTTGCCGTTCCTGCGTATTCATTAGATCGTAAATTATCTAATGAAAATTCACTTTGGGCGGCTGGGATGTGAGTGCTACTGGACCCTATTGGTACATAATTTACAACTGTCGCGTTATTAGGAGTTGGAGCAAGATAACTTTGATTCGTGTGATTCGTAGAAGTATAATCAAATCCATAGAATTTCTTAGAATCTCGCGTTGCATTAGCACCGTATCCAGTAGTCGAACCTGAAGACCAAGCGGAATCAATTACTAATGGAGTAACTGCGTCCGAAGATGCAGCATATGGTGTAGACAGAGCAGCAAACCCATAAGGTACTGCAATTTCTGGTAGAGCAAAAGCATCCTCACTTAATTCAACTCTAATATATCTACTTCTATTCGGATAATCTCCTTGATAATACGTCTCTTCAGAAATAGCATCTGTATACGGAGCACTATTACCAATTCTCCTAGCTACGAAATCTGAACTATTTGGATCAAGTGTTAAACTATCATATTGTTCCAAAATCTCTGTCTTAGCATCAGTATCTCCGGCGCGTCTCACCAATAATGAGAATGTACCAAAACTTCCTGACTGTGTTTGATATTTAACAGACTGAATTGAAATCTTAACATCTTTATTTGAATTTGTCCCATCTGCTAGATTATGAACCCTAAACAAATTAGTTCGCGTACCACCAATCAATTGTGATCTAAGCCACGGTGTTTTCGCGTTAGTATATGTTCCGGCTCCCTCAAAATCTACGGCCGCCGAAGAAGTTACCAAGGAAGCAGAAGCGAATGAAATGCCTCCCCTCCTTGGATCGGTTGCTTCGGGGAAATAAGAATATACATATCCCGCTGTCGTTCCGTATGCGCTACTTCCGATTGCATTCTTTACGCTACTGGCGTTTGATGCGGAAACAGTTACTCCTGACCAAGAAGAAGTTCCAGCGGAACCACTTAAAAGAATAGTCATTGAAGATACAGATCCGGCACCAACGGAAGCGGAAACAATTGAGGAACCACTAATAGTCGGGTGGAAAATAGCTAATACTCTTTCCCCATGACCACCCACTGTACCGCTAACTATTAACTTAGCAGTTTGATTAGATGAACCTGAATATCCATCTAATCCAAGAACACGAACCACGGTTGCTGATTGTGCTTCTTGTAAATAATTTTGAACAGTATATCCAAGATAACTGTATTCGTCTGCTTTACCAAATCTCTCTTCGAACTCTGTCTGACTATCAACAATCACCGGAACGAATGCTGGGCCTTTTTGAGCAACACCAACAAAGGCTCCACCAATATTAGCCACACCCTGCTCTAAGAAAGTTAAATCACGTTCGCGGGTAAATACGCCGGGGCTGACTACACGCTCTGCCATATCTTAATCTCCGTTAGGAAGTTTTAATTTCACCTGTTTCTATATCTAATAACCCTTCACCATACTTTTTATTAAGTTCAGCAAAGTAGCTTTCCTCATCCGAAACTGAATCCAAAAACTCTTGTTTTGCATTCTTAACTAAATTATCTAAAACTGTCTGTTGAAGAACTAACTCACTTAAATACTCTGCCAACATCGACACTTTGTCACGGCCATCTTTAACTTTTTGTAGTTCTTCTTCAGTAACTTGACTCATAATAACCCTTTTAATAAAAAACCCTATGGAGGGGAGTCCTTCCGCCTCGTATTATAAATATATCTTTTAAATCCCAAAATTAACCAATTTCAGTATCACCTAAATCTATCCTTTCAGTTACTACCAATTTTTTATTTGTAAATCTAACCATATTTGTATCAATTGGCTTTCCATATTTATCTATGGTAGCTTCAGGCAACAAATAAGCCTTAACTGTCATCCTAAATTCAGATCTAACTATTCGATCTGAACGTTGTGGTAATTCAACAGAGTTTGTATATTCTTCTACGCTTGTCTTAAATTTATATTTATTGTTTTCTCCCCAATAATTTTCGACCTCAAAAGATATTTGTTCTACTAACAAATTCATCTGTTGTTGATACTCTGTCCAAATCATACAACTATATTGTACATCATAAAAATCTGGATACATTACAGAAACATATCTTTTGCTCTCATTAATTCCATTTTGTATAGCAAATCTATCATATTTGTTTCTGGGATTCCACAATGTTGAATAAAAGTCCCTTTCTAAATATTTGTTAATTGGGTTATTTAAGGTATTTTTTCTAATATTATCTCTTTTAATCATAATAAGAGGAATTTGTAATTTTCCCCGTGTATCTCTTAATACACCATCTTTTCTTGTGTTTTTCCAGCGTTCTGGATTTGCATATAAAATAGGAACCTGAACTTTAAGTTCATCCTGAACAACAAATGGCTGAATAACATCATCCATATATTTTATTATAGCAGTATCAATATCAACCAAAGAAACAGAAATTTTGGATAATTCTTCTGCCTTTGTATCTAATCCACGGTTTCTATATTCTTCAGGAGCGTCCGCGTCGGTTCTTAAATTAGTCATATCTGTCTAGGTTCAATTTGAATATTACTTCTTCTTGTTAGATGTGTTTCACAAATAATCGATTCATTATATCCAGGCCTTCCTGCGATCAATTGAACTTCTCTAGTATTGTTAATCTCATAAAAAGCATCATTATAACCAATAATGTCACCGATTTCTGGATAAACGTGTCGTTCTTTAAGTATACTACGAACAAATCTAAATTCTGCTTCTTGTTCTTGATCGATTCCAAATCCAGCATCACTAACAGCTACATTATCACGATAATCAACAAAAGCAGAAAGTTCTACACCAGTATAAGAAATCTTTTCAGTAGATTCCCCATAAATATTTGTATTTACATAATCAAGATTTAATTTATATAGAGTAACCAGTGTATCAACTATTTCCGCACTAATCTCTCTATTAATGTGTTGAAAAAATTCAAAGTCTTTACTAGAAACAAACTTAGCCATATTACTTTATATAAATTGGAATAGGTACTTTTTGAAGAATCGTACTTTGGTGGTCAGCAGATTCAGCTTGTGCTTTCATCTGTGCATAAAGTCCAGATTTTTCTAAAGTTTCCTGTAACTCTTTAATTAATTCTTGTTTTTCTTGAACAGCTTCTCTTCTAAGAAGTTCCCCATCCATTCTAATATCTGCATTTGGAATAGGAACTGCCTGATATTTAGAACGAATTAATCCAAGAAGTTCTTTAGCAAGAGCTAACGTATATTTAAAAATCCATACCTTACCAACAGAATTAATATTTGCATATTTAATGTGAGACATTGGAACATTTGATGCATC
>VTLG01011627.1_pt1 | contig 16697 bp, 28 predicted proteins | sample 4694571 | NCBI WGS metagenome assembly VTLG01 (sample SAMN12604809, study PRJNA352737) | marine metagenome | biome: ENVO:00000447; feature: ENVO:00000209|ENVO:00000569|ENVO:01000036; material: ENVO:00002151; isolation source: viral sequences binned using virsorter ...
TATTAATCTTAGTACCAACTCCATCAGCACCGGAAACCAATACAGGATTTTTATATCTTGATGGAACTTTCATCATTCCATTAAAACCACCAATAGTAGGTGCTTTCTCTTTAATCTTTTCTACAAATGCATTACCTGCTTCAATATCAACACCAGAAGATTTATAATCCATTAGAAGACATTCTTAATAACATTTTCAATATGTAAATTTCCATGTATATAAAACATTATAGCAAATAAAGGAACAGAACTAAAGAGAACACCTAAAGATATTAAGAGTGCCAACTCATCGTCCTTTTCTCTATGTAACATTTAGTTGCTCCATACTTTTCTTTAATACCTGACTTCCTTCTTTTCTCTCCTGCTTCTCTTCTCAATTCTGATGATGTTTTTCTCTGTTGAAACTTTTCAAAGTCAGGAAACTGGCACTTCTCACGCCATATCAGTCCTTGTTTGATCTTCCAGTTGATGTAATAAATGTTAGGAACACAAATAGGGTTCCAACCTTGAAAACTAAATCCTCCAAATTCTCCACTAGGGATAGGAAAGTTCTTATCATCATAAACATCAATTTTAAATACTCCCCTATCAATAAGAAAGTTCATCTCTATGTCATTCAGATAACAGTATGCAGCAGAAGCATAATCTTTTATCTCTGGAATAAAATGATCACTAGGAACGTCCCAGGTTTCATCCACCATCAATCTGGCATCCTGTCATTGCTCCACCAACAACGCCCGTTGGAATACTCCAAATCCAATTATCCTTAGTTGCTAATACGCCACCAAGTCCACCACCGATAATACCACCAATAATACTTCCTTCAACACAGGAATTGTCATCAACAGGTCCAACGCTTTGTTCTTGTGGTGGCATAAACGTGGTGGTATTTCTTCTTCTACAAGGAACCTCAATCTTGTCACTATATGATTTTACATACCCAGGATTCTCACTTGTTCCTGGTACATACTCTTCACGATACTCATACTTAAAACATGTCTCTTCTGACATACCACCAGGACGATAATCAGTTTGTTCTGCCATTACTACTGTTGGTGTCAATGCTAATAATGTGGCTAACAAAACCTTCATAGATCTCCCTCTACACGATTTTCTGATTGATAAACATCAAAACTACCTTCAGGATAGCGAGCACTTAACTTCTCTACATTCATATCTAGGATCTCATTAAAGTCCGTCTCCAATGCCATACATGCTTGTGCCATATACCAACAGATATCACCCAACTCACGCTTCAGATGATAAATATTTTCTTCATTGTAAGGTTTTCCCTGAAGAATAATCTTCTTTACAACCTCAGTAAACTCACCTGCCTCTGCACTAAGTCCTAAAGCAGCAGTTAATAGACGAGGAACATCAGCATCATTTTCTATCTCAAGTTCAGTCAAACGTCTCATAAGTTCTGCAATATCACTACTTGCAGGGCTTGTAGTTTGACGCACGAATTCAATATACTTATCAGAATCAATTTGTTTTGTCATATCAGAATTTAAAGTCGTTAATTTGTCCATTTCTTTTCTATAAAATTCTTGGGTCCATCCATCATTATAAGGAGAGGTAGCCTCCGTATATAAATGTAATTTAGAATTTGAAGTCACTAAAAGATTTTTTTGGTTGCTCTTTAAAAGTATACTCCTCTTCTTGTCCACTGTCAACAATATCTTCCTGAGCGCTCTGCTCACAATCATACAATCTCATCTTGGCACGATCAATTCCTACAACAAATCTCTTATTCATTGTTGGATCATTATATCTATTCTTCAATTGTTTCACCATAATTTGCCCCAATCCCTCTAAATCATCCGTAGAAATAAGGGCGAACATAAGATCAGCAGTAGCAGGCAATCCAAAAGATTCAGAGGTGTCAGTAAGCTCAACATCACTACTCCCAAAACCACTCCTAGTAGTTTGAGTAGCGGATACGATTGGAACGTTTGCCTCCACGGCAAGTCCACGAAGTTCTTCTGCAATTGCTTTAATATACGAATAGGAGTTGACTGTTGAATTTCCACGATATCTAGAAGAGGAACAAATATTTAAGTAATCTATGAATATTATATCAGGTCTGAACGATTTCTTCAACGCAAGTTCTTGAAGTAATGCTTTAAAATGTCCAGAGTGTGCAGATGCAGTAGGATACTCTTTAATAATTAATGTACCCTGAGTCTTCTTAGCAAGGTTTATTACCTTCTTATCAAACATCTGCTTAGGAAGATCTACTATATCTTGTATTGGGACATTAAGTAGATTAGCATCGATCCTCTCCGCAATCTTTTCCTCTGCCATTTCGAGAGTGATGTAGAGGACGTTTTTTCCCTGGAGCAAAGCACCGCTTGCCACATGGCACATGAATAAAGATTTTCCAACACCTGTGCCAGCCAAAGCAATGTTGAGAGTCTTATTCGGTAAACCTCCTTTCGTAATTTTGTTGAAATATTCGAGATCAAATTCAATCTTGTCTTCCTTCCTGTGGTAAGACTCATAACGCTCCTCAAAATCATTTAAATAATCATGTCCAATATGCGTATCAAAAGATACTGCCAAAGCATCTGATAGAATACTAGGGATTGCATCTCTTCCTTTAGACTCATCTGCCTTCCCATCAGCTAACTGAATAGATTCCATTAATGCTATGTATATAGCACGGTCTCTACACCACTTCTCCGTAGTATCAACTAACCAATTAAACTCAGTAGGTTCATCCTCCAGATTACCAATTAACTGGGTAACTTCTTGGAATGAAGTATCATTAATATCATTCCTTTTCTCTATCTCAATACATAGAACTTCCTTTGTTGGTGGTTGATTATACTCCTCTACAAACTTTAGTATCTCCTCAAAAATAACCTTCTCATTAAAATTCTCAAAATAATCTGCCTTAATAAAAGGTATAACCTTACGTATATACTCCTCATTATAAATCAAGTTTCTTAGTACTAGAAATTCAACCCTATCCATCATACATATAAAAATGTGTAATTTACTCTTTTGTTCTCATCACCTGGTTTCATATGAACATTATCCGTTGAATGAAAAGTATTCCCTCTGAAAATAACTGCTCTATTATACCTGTAAGGTACTCTATCACACTTTGATCCTTTTAGATAGGTCTCAATATTACTGGTATCTGAATTATACTGAAAATGATTCCACTCTTTAGGAGCCTTTTTCTTATAAATTCTTAATCCATTTTTATTATGATCTTGTACACATTCATCAGGAGTTACCCAAATGTTGACATTAATAAAAGACGGATCAGCATGAGGAAATACCCCTCTTGCAACATTATTATATACAAAACTCCATGACCTATAATATTTTTCTGCTAAAGATATTTTAGGAACAACATACTTGTCGGAAATATGTGTTAAAGATTCTGTCTCATCATCATTATCAAAATCTAAAGATTTATAATCCCAATACTTATCATTATATTTCTTAGAATTAAGAGTTTTTTCTCTCAACTCTGTACAAATTTCATCAGGAAAAAAATCATCAATGATTATATAATTATTGATTTTTAATCTTATTAAATCAATATACTTATTCATAATATAAAATTAAAATTCGCCACTACTCTTCTATCTTTAGTGCAGGTAATTCCAGCATGTACCATATTAGAATCAAAGATAACCATTCTATTTTCCACAGACTTAACAAACTTTCCATTCTTAAATTTAGTCCCACCAGTATTGGTATTAACATAAAGAATAGCAGTCCTCACATTTTCTATATCAAAATGATATCCAGTGTTTCTTTTGAAAACTGTTCTTTGATTTAAATTTGCTTTAATTCGTAAAAGATTACCAACGTTTAGTTGATTTAATGATTGATCAAATAGACTATAGAAATCAGAACATATTCCACCACGCATCGCACCATAAAAAGTATGTGTGAATTGTGGTGGACCTTTATCATTTTTCCAACCTCCAGATATATCATTATAATACCAAGGAAAATAATCCCCAAGCAGATTTAATTTAATGGTGTTGAAATTTTCCTCAGGTAAGAAGTTATCAATTACCTCAAGATCCATAACTAAATTCCTTTTGTGCTATCTCATCAAGAGCTTGCATCACTTCTGGAGTGAAATAAGTGTCGGGTTGAGCGAGTATCTGCTTGGCATATATTTTTTTGCCGTTGATTTCGTATCTTCCTGCAACGTTCTTCCAGAGTCCCCCAATCTCACCCAGTTCCAATAAACCATAATAACGGTCAAGACCACGATCATCATAATAGAGACGTATCTCAACTTGTTTATTCTCCTTACTTAGACGAGATTTGTGAGTCTTAGCTTTGATAATATTTCCAATGATTTCTTTTCCATCCTTTTCTTTCTTCTTGCTGAGATAAATGATTGTACTTGCTGCGTACTTGAGTCCCGAACCTCCTCCCATCTCTTTAGTTGGTACATAAGCTCCGATGACATCATATGTGTGATTTGTGACAATGAGCGGGACATTCGCTTGACCAAGTTTGAGGGTTAACATTCTGAACGCACCTTTGACCAATTGTGATTTGGTCATATCTCGGACTTGTTTATCATCCAGTGCGTCTCTAATTTCTTTCTCTGTAGAAAGCATTCCTAAAGAGTCTAACACAAACATGCAAGGCTTGCGTTCATCTATAGGCATTTGAAGATATTTATCTACTGCCTTAAGTGCCTTCTGTCTAAACTCCTCAATCGTTACTACATTAATAACAACAAATCTCTCTAAATCAATACCCCTACTTTCTAAAAGTGCCCTGTTAATGCTAGCCTCAGTGTCAAAATAGAGTACATAAGCGGAGGGATTATTATCCAAGAAGTTCTTGACAACGGCGAGAGAGAAAAAAGTCTTTCCAGTACTACTTTCTCCAGCGATGGCAGTAATGCGATTAGAAGAGACACCCCCAAATATACTGCCTGAACACAACCCATTAAAGATATAACTTCCTGTATCAACGAATTGTTCGACAGAATCAATTTCCGACGCCAGTTTTGTAAAATCATCTCCTATTTCTTTTACTATGTCTTTCAAAAAATCCATTATTTCTCCTTTAAATCTTTTAATCTAATAGTTACCATTTTCTCCCAAGGAGCATAATTATCAAAAAGAACAGCAGCTTTATCACCACTTATCCTTTGAATAAAACCTTCATATCCATTGTAAATGGATGTAGGATCATCAACAATAACCATTGTACCAGGTAACATCATTAGATTACCATCCCATATTTTTCACGAAGTATTTTCTTATAAGGTCCATTAGGATTTTGATCCCTCACCTCCTTAACATCCTTAAGTCTGTGAAATAATGCAGCATCTCCACCCAAGGCTAATGCCTTGACAATAGTATCTAATTCTTTGTCGTTAATAGGTAAGTCCATTAGGCGAAAAATAACTCCAGGTTTACAGTTTTTTCTACATTCCAACCAATCGCATCTAATATGATTTTAAGTGGTTCTAAGAAGGCTTTATCAAATTGTAAATCATAATCTATATACTTGTCAAGACCAATTTCATGCGGAAAATCCTGAATGAAAGAAATAATATTCTCATGAATAATATTCGGTTTCTTCAGGTAACAAAACTTGATCTTCTCACCATTCTGAATGAGTGAGTATTTATTATCCAACTTATGCTTTTTAACATAATGGTTGTATAACAAAGCACCCCGTATATGTATAGGAGTTCCTTTGGAATATATTGTAGAATGTGCCTGATATTTAACAACATCAGAAGCAGAACGTGGAAATGAAATCTCTTCTGGTGGAAGTGATTTAAATTTCTTTCTAGATTGCTCAATAAAATCAATTACCTCATCTTCTGTGCCGTTCATCATAAGTTTAAGAGCATCCTTAATCATTGCTCTACATGGTGCCGGAGTGGACGATTTAACCGCCTCTATGCCCATCATTTTAAGTTTAGGTTCCTCATACCTCACTCCCTCACTATCCCATACGTTGAGAATGTATCGCTTCTTAGCAGTCCATATACCACGATCAGCAATATTCTCACGCTTCATTTGCATTTTTTGGTCGTAGGCATTGACGTATTCTGCCAATTCTTCATAAGCACCATCAATATACGGCTCAAATTCCACCTCACAGATCTTATTAATGAACGTGACAACGCCTTCACTAGTTTTCTTTCTCCCCTCGTATACACGTTCAACCAAAGGACCCAAATTAAGATAAATGGAATCAGTATCTGAAGCAATAACATAATCAACCTCCTCTGTTTTAAGAATTTTATTCATTCTCTCATTCATCTTATTCTCAATCCATCGAATAGAAACCTGACCAGACAGTGTAATTGCCTCTGCATTTGCTAACTTATAATATCTAAAATATGCATTACCTAAAGCACCATAAGCAGAGTTTAGTGCAATCTTCTTTGCCATTTGGATGTTATTACACCGCGCAATCTCCTTTTCAAGTGTCTTAGTAGGAGTCTTTTCGTATGATTTCTTTGCCTCAATCATCTTCTTCTTGAAGACCACACGATCTCCATACATCTTATCCATCAACTCTGGTAGAAAACCCCGTACATCCTTACGATACTGAGCGCCATTAGCGCAAACAGCATAATCGCTACCAATTGACACCTCACGATTTAAAAACCTCTCAACGCTTGCGCCGGGACATCTAGCCTCGATGAGGGTCTCCGGGGAGATGTTATATTGCATAATAAGATGAGGATACAAGCTATTAAGGTCAAAAGAGACAACCCAATCATAGCGTCCTGCTTTCGGTTCTTTGACATAGGCTCCTGCATATTTTTCATTTTTTGATATTTTATTTTTTGGTGGAATAACAATATTTCTTTTCTTTAAATAGTTATAAATTATATTATCCCACATCCTCACTTGATAGAAAACATCTGCATAATTCACCTTAGCGTCATATGCCATGGTTAATGCAAGTTCAATAAGCTTCATCTTATCTTCAAGACGATCAACCAATTCTACGTCAACAATATTATACTCAATAAACTTCTGCCATCCTTTCTTATAGAAATCCTTAAAAGTATCAAACTCTGAGTGATCTAACTTCTTCTGACCTAATTCTACTTCCGCAATATAATCCAACCTATAAGATTCCTGAGCTTTGTAAGTAAACTTCTTATAAAGATCCAAGTAATCTAATTGTGTCACACCACCCACATCAAAAGTAGTATGAGTTCTTCCCATCAGATGAATCTCACCCTCACTACAAAGTCCCCAAGGTGACATACGCTTCATCAATTTCTCACCAAGCACCCTTCTCAGACGCTTACAAATATAAGGTATATCATATAATTGAATGTTCCACCCAGTAATTACATCTGGAACATCAACCATCCAATAGTTAATGAAATGACTTAAGAGTTCATATTCACTAGGACAATGATGATATGTTAAGTCCTTACGATTATGCGTAAAGGGTTTAACTCCCCAAGTAATGATCTGCTTCGTTGTATAGTCCTGGATAGTGATAGCAAGTATCTCTTCCTCACACGATTCAACATCAGGGAACCCTTGCTCAGACGCAACTTCAATATCCAGAGTAACAAGTTTAATCTTGCTGATGTCAAACCGGACCTCATCCTCAGGGTATTTCTCCGATATGTATTGGTAAATATAGCGGTCATTCCCGTATATTTCAAATCCCTCAACATCCTCGTACTTCTTATAGAAGTCACGACAGTCTCTGACCGTTCCCGGATTAATAGCTTCAACTGATTCTCCGTTTAACGTTTTATATTTAGCTTTCCTTTTAGATTTGACAAATAATGTTGGAAAAAATTCATCTCTATGTTCATATCTCTTTCCTCCATCAACACCTCTCACCAGGAATTGATTCCCGATTAGTTGTACATTGGTGTAAAATCTCATTCTTTAATAAGGTCTAAGTATTTTTCAAGTAATGTAGGCATTGGATCCGCAAGAGTAAGTATTTTATCAGAACTAATCATAAAAATATCATCTTTTGTAATATTAAGTAGCCAAGGTCTTAAAACTGCTACTCCCTCCTGCATAGTTATCTTTTCTTCTGATGTTGTAATAATAAATGGATTAACTAATTTACAATCAGGTTCTCCCAATTCTGTGGTAACTTCTTCAATCCGACTTATTAGATTCTGACCGTTCGTCAGAACTATCAATTTTATTATTTGATTGCTCATTTTTTAAAACTCCTTCTTCATACATTTTCTTTAATTGAGGCATTGGCTCAACAATAGTTATAACCCAATCTGGTGCAACTGGAATCTTTTTCTCATTTGTAAGTGGCATCCAAGGAGTTAATTGCAACTTACAAGGAGTTTTTAATCCAGACTCTTGCGCCAAAATCTTAACAATACAAGGATTTTCAAAGAAATATCCAACCACCCGCTTAGGATCATCAGATGAATTTTCTTCACCAACTACCATTTCATGAATATTTGATATTACATCCTCTCCAGATTTTAAGAGTGCTAATTTAACAGTCATTTTTACTTTTTACCTATTAGAAGTATACCATAAAAAAGGGAGGTCGTAAACCTCCCTCCTCTTGTGAAATGCATTTCAGATAACTAGGAGGTCCCCTTACCTGATCCATCTATTTAGAACCAATTCTTCCGAGTATGATGCTCAGGAACTATCTTCCCCAACTCCACTGTGAGGAGTCCATTGTCAAAGCTGACGGATCTAACCTCTGTATCGTCGGCGAGCGTCCATTGTCTGGTAAAGGAGCGTTGGGCCAATCCTTTGTGGACAAATTCTCCATCAGTTTTCGATTCTTCTTTTTTGCCCTCCACATATAACTTTCCAAACTCCGTATAGACTTGGACTTCATCTTTCTTGAATCCCGCAAGCGCGATTTCCAATCTTGATTCGACATTGTTTACCTGCACTAAATTATATGGTGGATAATTAGATGATGTTTCTACCGAATCCCAAAATCTATTGAGATAATCATCCATTCCTATGCTGTTTCTATTAATCTTCTCAAACAATTCAGGAAGATTTGCAGCGTGATACCTGGCTAATGTGCCCATGATTGTAGCTCCTTTAAAAGCGAGTTTGTGTTTTGTGAACCCTTACGGCGTTCATACCTATTTATAGCACAAATACGAAAAAAAGGATATATGGTTTACCGCATAAATCTTTTCGGTTTTCCTCTACGACCGTGTGTTAAGTATAAATTTAAATATGCAGCAATCACTAGAAGAATTAATAATATAGTATTCATCATTACTCTTCTTGTATCTTACCTTTCTTACCAATATTATACTTCTGCTCTAATACCCAATCATTCTTATCCTTATATGCCAAGACTTTAATTTGATTAAGTGGAGCAATATCAGCTACTGAATCGGGTTTTACTATTGAAATAAGTCCCCAATCAGCCAAAAGACGAGTAATGCGATTACGTCTCTGTACATCATTAAGTGTAAGATTAGCAGTTTTTCCATCCAGAGCAAAAAGCTCCTTAAAATGCACAATATAATATCTGCCCTGCTTGTGCAAAATATGGCAAGACTGATAGAGTTTCTTTTCCTTCCTAGACGCTACTCCAATTCTAGTAAGAGTTTCTCTTACCTTAAGAAAATCATCAGGTTCATTAAGAAGTACTTCCACCATTTGGTCCTGAGACCACTTTACTTCAGGTTCTACCGTAGTAGTCATTTCGATCCTCCAGTATCAAGTCGTTGTTTAATAAATTCCAGTTGTTGTTTTGATAAAATTTTCAGTGCTTGAGAAGCCTTCTCATTACTATAACCATAGTATTGTTTCACACTTTGGAGATCCGTGACTTTATCCTTACGGAGCCAGGGAGAAAATCTCTTCTTTTTCCTAAGAGTATTTAGATAAAAACTATATTGCATGTCTTTATCTAGGAAAGAATATTTATTCATTTCATTAGCAAACAACACACAATCAAGATGCCCACTAAGACAACGATTAACAATATAGGGAGGATAATCTTTTGTATGTTCTGTTAAATCTTCTTTTGTAAAATTAATGGATTTCAACCAATCCTTCAGTTCTGTCATAATAATAAACGCCAGCATTAATAAGCATTCCTAACATTAACAACCAATACAATAAAAGTAATATTGTACCAGCTGACCATCTTTTACCAGGATACTTAAGTGTCAGTATCTTTCCTCCTAATAAAACCACATATCATCTTCATTAAAGATTTTAATTCATTACCTTCCAATTCGTCAAACATATGCATATTAAGACGAAATGCATAATTTGCTTCCACTATTATAGAGTTCTGCTGCGATGTAGTAATCGGCAATGTGTCAAGTGTCGTTCTATATGATACCTTAAATCCTTTAGAGTCTGTGATCTCTGGGAAGTCATAGAACGCCAAACCTTCTGTAAGACCCAAAGACTTTGCTGCAATGTTTCTAAGTATCTGTCCCCCTGAGAGATCACCCAAGTATCTGGTGTAATGGTGACCAACAAGAAGTTCTGGGTCTTCATCTGCTACCTCACGAATACGATTAACATACCTTTGACATGCTTCTGAAGGATTAATAATACTTCTCCAATCAGAACCATAGAAATATTCACAATCCTTTTCCAATGCAGGAACTCTTTCAAGAGATTGAAAATAAAGTTTTCCAACTACAGGATGATTTCTCAACCCATATACTTCCTCTTCTAATGCACGATATACAAAATAAAAATTAGAAATGAGTTTTCTATATTGATCTTCACTAACCACTCCTCTTAAAAATCCGGACACAAATCCAGTATTCTCTGCCATACTGTGAGATTTTTTCGTCCCCTCTTTTATTTCTTTTGCAAAATTATTCATGCTGCTAGACCTTCTTTTTTCAGTTTATCATAATTAAAACATCCACTAAAAGTAGATTGAATATGTGGTCCATTCTCCTTCCATGGACCATAATTCATCAACACCAATTCTTTTCTTTGCTGTTGATCTCTCATATATTCTCCCACAGATCGCATAGTATAAGTTAAATCAAACTCAGCAAGATCCCATTTTTTAAATCTATCCTTCACTAATTGATCTGAATTATAACTTACCATCATATCGATTTTATACTTATCACAGTCTTCTGCAAATCGATCATGATCGAATCCCTTATGCATAGACCCCTTCTTTCCATAAAGATTATCCTTAATATCATAAGGAGGATCTAAGTACATAAAAATAGTTTCATCATTAATATTCTCCTTCATCAAATACTCATAGGAGTAATTGTTTATGTTCCAATGTGAGATGATTTCAGAGTATCCAGGTAATTTTTCAATCCCCCTGACTGAAAAATTGCTATTGGAAGCTTGAGGTGAAAAACTAGAGCTCTCCGTAAGACCACTAAAGGAACACTTATTAACAATATAAAAAGCCACAGCGCGGTCAAGGGATGACTTATTAGTCTCATTAATAATAGACTTAGAGTTGTTAAATAACTCTCTTGCTTTAACTGGATCATTGTGTGTAAGTTTATAATCTAATAATTGATCCTTCAATTCTACACCAAACATCTGCAAATTTTGCCAGAAGTTTACAAGAGGTTCATAAAGGTCATTAACCCACACCTTTAAATGTGGATACTTCTTACTAATATGTATTGCAACGCTTCCTCCACCAAGAAAAGGTTCACGAAATTCTGTATACTCCCGAAGATCAGGAAAAAACTGATCCATCTTTTTACATGCACGTGACTTACCGCCTGGATATCGGAGTGGTGTCTTAAGAGATTTCAAAGATTTCATAAATCATAATATTTTATTGGTGGACAATCATCCTTCTCCATTTGATAAAAAGAATTTTTTTGTGTCTCTATACTTACTGCATCCATAATTCTATGAAATGCCCCAGACATTAAACGATATCCAGTTCCAACATAAATCTGACCAGCAACTACAGCAACAGTAGCTGAACCCCAAAAAATATAATAAAATCTGGACTTAACTTGATGCTTTTTCTTGTTTTTCATATTCAATCACAATTTTTTTACTTTTTGTACCTGATTGGTCTAATAGAGTAAAATAACTTATTTTACCACCCAATTTCTCTGTAAGATATTCTAATTGTTGAATCTCTCCATAAGTTAATTCACTCATTCACTCCTCCCCATCATCCTCGTTTAATTCAAAACTCCAATCTTCTATGACAGTATTAGCAAATAATCTATCACTTAAAGTATATAGTTCTTTAATAGCATATTCTTTATCAGGTGCTTCAAAATAAAGATCAATCACCTTACCCAATCTCAATTTATTAATATTCAAATCCGAAAGTCTGCGACAAGCATCTCTAACAGCATTTCCTGGAGAGTCATCGACCTGTGCTCTTAGACGAATAAAAACAAGTGCCTTAAATTTCATTTACCAAATCCTCTAAAGTAAATAAACTATAAAGTTCCAATCCAGCATCATCTAAAGCGTCTGCACCCCCTTCCTGCCTGTCTACGATGGCAAGAACACGCTTAACGAAGTATCCAGCATCACGTATCTTTTCTACTGCTTTAATCGCAGAACCTCCAGTCGTAATAACATCTTCTAATACTGTAACACGAGAACCTATTTCTGGCAAAGGTCCTTCAATCCATGCTCCTGTGCCATGCCCTTTTGGTTCCTTTCTTACAATCAATGCATTAAGATTACGATCCTTTAAGGCAGCTGCCATAGAAACTCCACTTACCAAAGGATCTGCACCTAGTGTAAGTCCTCCTACTGCTGTAGAATATTTCTCAACATTCTCTAAAAGACTAAGACTTAAAATTAAAAGACCTCTTCCATTCAATGTTACTGGTTTACAGTTTACATAATGGTTGCTTTTAACTCCAGATGAAAGAGTAAACTCACCTTTACGATAAGCATCTCTCCTTAACATTTCAAGAACTTCTTCTCTCATTTGATTTTCACTCCATCAACAACTTCAATATTAATAGGTTTATTAAGAAGATCTTTAATAGTCATATATGCATAAGCAGTAAAAATTTGTGGGACTATAAAAGCAACCATTGCTACCGTCCAAAAAACATAATAGGCAGTCTCTTTCTTTTGAGTAGTCATTTAAAGTTACACTCCACCATAATTTCAGTTAAACAAGCAAGTAAATTTATTTCTTGGTCCGCGACGAACGCAATTTGGTACTGATACTTAGCAATAATAAGGACGGCAGGAGGAATACTAGAAGGGACAAGGGATGCATAAAGAGAATCGTAGATACGACGCAAAAGTACACCAGGATCATTGTCCAAGTTATCGACACACCATTTACGTACTTCAGGAAAGTTTTTTTGTTTAAGATTTTTAATGAGATCATTGACTTTTACATCACTAAAATGAGCAAGAATACCACTATCTATTTTACCACTAACAGAATATCTTTGACATTCATTTAACACTCTTCGCCAATCTGGAAAGTGTTTGTTTATTAGTTCTGCAAGGACCTTCTTGTCAGCTTCGCACCTCTCTTGGTCCAAGATATCGTTAAGTCTGGTGAAGAAAGCAGCCGCAATCTCTTGTTTTTGCTTCCCACGAATGCCAAACTCGACCACAGCACACCTGGAATGGAGCGGTTCGATGATTTTATTCTTATAATTACAGGTGAAGATAAATCTGCAGTTAGAAGAAAACTCCTCAATCGATGCCCTAAGCAATAGCTGTACATCTGGAGTGGTGTTGTCTGCCTCGTCGATGATAATGACTTTATGTTTGGCATCGGATGAGAGGGATACTGTAGAGGCAAAATTCTTGGCATTGTTTCTGACTGTATCAAGAAATCTTCCTTCATCTGATCCGTTTATGACATAAGAATCTACCCCAAGTTCAGCACACAATGCCTTTGCTACTGTAGTCTTACCACACCCCGCAGGACCAGAAAGAAGTAGATTAGGAACTTCACCCTTATTTAGAAAATCCTTAAAGGTTTTCTTTATATTTTCAGGGAGAATACATTCATCAATTGTTTTGGGTCGATACTTTTCAACCCAGAGAAATTCATCTCTCATAATCAACTAAAAGTAGAATCAGGTTCTAATGCAATAAAATATGTTAAATTATGATTCTTACTAGTAAATCTTGATAGAAGTTTTTGTGATACAACTACATCATAAGTTCCTGGAAGAATCTTAATATTTTCTACTTTAAAATTAAAAGCAAATGTTCCATCAGTCTCTCCAACCCTAATAGAGAAACTATTAGATGTATCATTCTTCTTATCACGAACAAGTAGTTTTACAACACCAGCTTCACCAATAACTGATAAATCTGGAAGTTGATATAAAGCTGCTGCTTTAAGCAACTTCTCCAATTGTTCTGTAGTCAATTCAAATGAAACATCTTCACTTGGAAGAGTAATCTCCTTATCAGGAGGTGTGACAATAACACTAGGATCAGCAAAGAAATACTGTGTGTGAGAGTGTCCTTCACGAATAACTACATATCCATCATTAGTAAAATCTAAATCAGGGTTATTATAAAGAACCCCAATACCATTCAAAAATTGAGGAAGATCATAAATTCCAAAATCCTTTGGTAGTTCCTCTTCAATAATAGCTTCTGCAAGAATATTCTTCATCACACTCATCGTGCGAAGTTTATTTCCTTGCTTAAAAAGAATTGACTGATTAATAGTCGAAAAGTTTCTAAGAACTGAAAGTGTACTGTCAGAAAGTTTCATAACCACGGGTCGTAATTTCATTTTGTGTGTTGCCGCTGAAATAATAAAGAAGTAGACAATAATGCATTGCCTTTAGTATATCACGTTTTGCTTGTCCTTTCTTATCATAGCGGCTCAAATACTTGATTGCATTAGAACGACAGAAAGATTCCGCATCACCAACTGATTCGATAAGATCAAGTGTCTGGACGTTTGATCCTTTGGTAGTATAGTGTCCAGAATACGTGGAGGCCACATAATCTTTAAGGTCCTCCATACCTTTATCTTCTTCATATTTGTGTACTCCTGGTTTATGGATAGATGGTTTAGGTTTAATATTACCTAATGTAGGATAGGGATCATTATATAATGAAATATGATCTTGACCCATTCCACCAGGAATTCTAGACCCTACAACAGCAGAATTACCAAAACTAATGGTATCAGCACACGCAGTAGGATTTCCAGTTAAACTAATTCCATCTTCTTTCCAAAAATCTTGATCGGGACGATCTGGAGAAGATGGTGTCGGGAATACTACTCCGGGTCCCCTATCATCATAATAATCATATTTTCCTGGAAAATAATCTCCAGCACCATGAATCTCAAGAATATCAGATCCTTCTCCACCTGCAATAGTAGTATTACCAAATACTATAGTATCTGAATTAGAATCCTTATTATTATCATTCTTGGTTTCATTTTTTTCACTCATTCCATCATCTCCATAAAGTTCATCGTAAAGTAGACTCCAACTATTAACCATAAGCAAATAAAAATTCGTTTACAAGTCTTTCAGACTTATCCTTTCCAAACTTACCAGAAAGATACCCCTTTACTGGATCTAATTTAGTCATATATGCATCAAAATCCTTGTAAACATTGGTATCTAATCCAATAGGTTGCTTAAATTCTACCATATCACGATAAATTGTCAAGTATTTTTTAAACATTTCAAGATGCTTATCAACTTCATCCATTGTACAGTAAGCAAGATAAATGTTTTCTGAAAAATGATTACCAGGTTCAAAGAACCTATAATCACCTTCATATTTTGGCAATCCATCTACAGAAAATAGATAGTTTTCTGTAGGATGTTGAAAGTCAAAAACTATAATAACCTTCTTGTCAAAGAATCCCATAAGATCCATACCAAAACAGGGAAGATTACTTCCAGTCTTAGGATAGATGATGTTGTTATAGATGCAAGATTTTTCATTCCAGATTTCTACCTCTCGTGATTTAATAAATTGTGGATGATTATAAAGTTGAGCACAAAGAGTTGTATCAGCACTTTTCCAATAACCCCATCTCAATGTTCTATACATTTCAGGGAAAGTACTAAAAAGAACTGATTTATAACTTTGCCAGAGATTCATTCTTCCTCCTGAGGGAGATCAAAGGAAACATCAACTTTATCATATAGTTCAAGAAATGCCTGTTTAGTCTCATCATCAAAACGATTTATGCAAACTTGAATTGCCTTTTCTTTCTTACCAAAGATAGAAAATGCACGAACAATATGAACCAAACGACGAGTGCTAATAATATCCTCAACCCCACCGTCATAGAAGGTCTTACGAATAATATCACCCCATGTTACAAGATGATTAATAAACTCAATATCAGTTACACCAATTGTAGAAGCAACTCTTCCCAAAATCTTCTTCTCTATAGAAGTTATTGGATATTCTTGCTCAAAAGTTACAGGAAATCTCTCAAGGAATGCTTCATTAAGTACATTAGTACCAATGAACCTACCATCGTCAGATCCTTTACCCTTTGTATTAGCAGTAGCAACTACATTAAATCCAGGTGAAGGTTGCACAAATTTACCAATCTTCTTAAGGAAAATCCCTTTACCTTCTAATACTGGTTGTAGACATAGGATCTTATTAGATGCTAAATCGATTTCATCTAGAAGGAGTGTAGCTCCCCTTTCCAATGCTTCGATAACTGGTCCATTATGCCATACAGTGTTACCATCGATAAGGCGAAAGCCACCAATAAGGTCATCTTCGTCTGTTTCAATTGTAATATTGACTCTTATTAACTCTTTATTTAGTTGAGAG
>VTLG01014186.1_pt1 | contig 16695 bp, 9 predicted proteins | sample 4694571 | NCBI WGS metagenome assembly VTLG01 (sample SAMN12604809, study PRJNA352737) | marine metagenome | biome: ENVO:00000447; feature: ENVO:00000209|ENVO:00000569|ENVO:01000036; material: ENVO:00002151; isolation source: viral sequences binned using virsorter ...
TGAGTGCCTTTCGTTATTAGTAGCATCCCCAGTTTTTTGGATCCTCATCAGGATGGCGGTAGTGGCATCATTACCATCAAAGTTAAAGTTAACGTAGCCGACTGGCGTCATTAAAAATGTCGTATCATTCGTACTATGGCTTACGGTTAAGTTATTAGATGTGCCAAATGTTAGACCTTTACCATCAGCAAAATGAATCCCAGTCGAGATAGTTTCACACTGCTTATTACCATTATGATAGAGTTCTACTGAATCATCTGGTTTTACTTTTATACCTCTCTCTCCATTTTTTGCATCAATGTAGAAAGCTGAATTATCATGATATAATTCGGTATCATTATCAGTACCGAATCTAACTTTTACATTATCGTTAAAGTCAACACCTGTTGCACCACCTACTGAACTAATTCCAGATAGGTTCGAACCATCACCAGCGAAAGATGTTGCAGTACATACACCAGTTACAGTGACGCCTCCGGTTACTGTTTCAAGCTTCTTCGCAGTGTCGTAATAAAGTTCGACGCCACCATTACCGACACAAGTAATCGCAGCCTCATTACCTTGAGTTCTTATATTGACATCGTCAGCTGCTCTAAGAATTAAATCATCGCCGGGACTTTTAGCATCTATTACTAAATCTGTACCCGAAGTAACATGGTTTATATAGCTTGAATCGCCATCATGAAAGATCTGTAGATCATCACTAGCACCTAATTTTATCTTTGCATTATCTAAATTTAAATCAATGCCGTCTGTTCCATTAATTGCTAAAGACATATTAAACTATTGTAAGTGTTCTATTTGCAGGAACAGTAACGGTTTTAGTAGCTGCTACTGTCATTGGTCCAGGGAATAAAGCATTATTACCTGCTGCTATTGTCCAGTCATCACTGACTGTTGCTGGGCATTCAAATCCTCGACCTGTGACTTGTCTACCAGAGATTAATCCTGTTGTTGCTGTATCTTGGAATGTAAGACTTGATTCAGCATCTAATTGACTAGTGGTACTTGCAACAGTAACTAATTCATTAGCAGTTGCGTTATTAATAGTTGTACCAGCATTACTATCTACATAAGCTTTAACTGACTGTTGACTAGGAGGACGTGTGGCACTATCAGATGCCATGTTGTCTTCATCAATCAGACTTAAAGTAGTATCTGCTACAGTATTGGTCAAAGTAATCTTATCACCTGATCTGGCTATACTTAATCCAGTACCAGCTTCTAAAACGATATCGTCAGTTCCACTTCCAGAACCACCTGCTGTTAGACGTATCTTTTCTTCATCAGAATTATCACCGTCTACACAGGATATAGCATAAGTAGTATCGGCTTGAGTTACTGTTTGCCATGAGCAAGAGTTATCACCATCTTCCCGTAGGAATTTAGTACCACCTGTTTCACCAGTTGAAAGTATTGCTGTTCCTTCTGGCGTCTGGCTAGCGACTACAAAATCTATATTCCCATCAGTATCATCATAGGTTACTGAAATACCAGTTTCAGTACCATCAAGCATACCACCGACAAAATCCTCTACTTGTTCTTGTGTTAGCTGAGTATTAGTATCAGTTACAGTATTAGTTAATGTAATCTTATCTCCAGACCTAGCTATTGATAAGCCAGTTCCAGCTTCTAACACTACATCATCTGTACCTGAACCACTACCACCTGCTGTTAGACGTATCTTCTCTTCATCAGAATTATCACCGTCTACACAGGATATAGAGTAGGTAGTATCAGCTTGAGTTACTGTTTGCCATGAGCAAGAGTTATCACCGTCTTCCCGTAGGAATTTAGTACCACCTGTTTCACCAGTTGAAAGTATTGCTGTTCCTTCAGGAGTGGTTGATACAGTATCCCAGGATACACCACCAGTTGCTCCACTATCTGCTTTCAGAAATTTACCATTAGATCCTACTGCAGTTCTTACAACTGTATTATCAGCAGAACCAGTTAATAGATCACCTTTAGCATCTATAGTGTTTTTAGTTATTAAATCACTAGGGGCAGTTACTCCAGATTCCCAGGCACTACCAGTATATACTTTAAGTCTATTAGCAGTACTATCGTAGGCTAGATCACCCTCAGCAACTGAATTACCTCCACCATCTGTAGTAGGCGCAGAAGGACTGAAGTCATCTATCTGATATTTTTCGGCAAAATTATTTACATTAGATATATTTGAAGCTACTGTAGTTACATTAGAATTATTACCTGCAACAGTAGTCACATTGGAAGCTATACCTGCAACTGTAGTTACATTGGCAGCTACGCCTGCAACTGTAGTTACATTAGCTTGTATACCAGCTACTGTTGTTACATTACTGGATATTCCAGCAACTGTAGTTACTTCTGTAGATTTAGGTGTGAGTCTATGAAATGTATATGATGGGTTAGCAGCATAAGCTGAATCAGATAAAGCTTTAGTTTCAACTAAAACACCAAATCCAGATGCTAATACAGTAGAACCACATCCAGTTATAGTTAAATCATTAGATAGATTATCTAGTGTAGATGCTGGTATCGTTACTGTACCAGTACTAGGTGTATAAGATGTTGTAAGTGTACCAATTGATACGATAGTACCAGCTGCACTATTTATATCAGGGTTAGTAGAAGGAAAGTCTGATTCATCTGCAATCGGTACAAATCCACCAACTTCATCTACTAAATTAATAACTCTATTATCTACAGCTTTAGTAGTTGCAATAGATGCATCATCAGATACCCATGTTTCACTAGAAACTATTTCTTCTGTACTACCTATATTATAGTATCTAGCATCAGATGCTGCAGTAGTATAGAATGATGTATCATTAGCACTATACCCAGATTGCTCACTATTGATTACAACAGTAGCTCCTGTCATCTTTGTTGAATCAACTGATCCAGATGATAAGTGAGCTAAATCAATACTTCCATCAACATAGTGTTCAGAATCAATTGAATCATCTGCGATGTTAGATCCATCTACAGCATCAGCTGCAATAGTTAATGTTGTAGATCCAGTTACCTCACCTGTATGAGTTGCATTAGTTGCCTTTGATGTATTAGCTGCTATTGATGCTACAACTGAGTTAGCTAGTTTATCATTATCAATTGCATCATCAGCTATCATTGCTGTCGCTACAGTTCCTGTGTCTCCTGTAGTTACGACAGTACCAGATACATTAGGTATGGTAATAGTACGATCAGCTGTAGGATCAGTAACTGTGAGAGTAGTTTCGTAAGCATCGTCTGTTGCGCCTTCAAATATAATTGTCTGGTCCTCACCCATAGTGAGGTCACCAGTTAACGTACCGCCAGTAGTGGAAAGTTTCTGTGCGTCGTATTCCATCAGCTTCCGTCGAACCTGAGTTTGATTGTTATTTAAATCAGAAGAATCGACGTTAGAACCTGGAGTAAATGTTGACTTTGCGGTTTCTACATTAGTTACAGGTTTTAATATCAGTGAACCACTAGATAGATCAGCACCTCCAATATGTACGGTTTTAGCTGATATATCTACAGTGTATTCACGAGGTGAGGCAGATTCATTTATGGTGCTAGCTGTGTATGTTAGCGCCACATTATCCAGTAAAACTACAACTTCGGTAGCTAAGAAAACATCAAAACTCCCTGAGTAGCTAAACGTGTTAGCTGTTCCGTTATTAGCGGAATATGCTTTTGTTACTTGTGTATGTGCCATTTAGGTTACTTAAGGATTATTGAGTTCTAATAATGCAGGTACATCGCTTCTTACAGCCGCTGCTTGTCTTATATTTGCATCGATATTGCGCTGCCTAATCTCAGAAATATTACTTAATTGAGATTCAGCAACTCGAATAGCATGACTAAGAGCTAAGTCAATTCTATACTCTATTCTGGCAAAGGTACCTTCCTTCATAAATTCTTGACCTCTTCCAGTACTTCTTATATGACGCAAGATATTTACATACCCTTTAATTGTTTTCCCATCGATTTTTGCTTCTAATCTATTAGCATCTATCATGACTCTTTTTAACCTCTTTAAAAAGATGCCTTGTTCTCCTACAAGTCTACCTAGTTCAGCTCTTTCTGATGCTGTGAATTCGGAACCACCGCTCGATACTTTAAATGACGGTGTTTTATCATATTCAATATCAATTAAGAATTGTTGCTCAGGAGATTGATCAGGGAATGATTTAAATATACCATTGGTATTTAAGTATCTAGTTATAAAATTACCTTCTGTACCTCTTATAATAGGTTTGCCACTTAACCAATCATACATTGTAGGTAGCCCACCTGCTGGATCCATAGCCTCTATCCATTTATTACGGTTTGCTGCTAAGGCGAAAACATCATCATTTTCAAATTCTTTCAACATTGGGAACATTACTCGGCCTAACTCATTACGTTGACCACCTAACGGCATCAAGATGTTACCAAAATTAGAAGCCCAACGAGCGGCAGCTGTACCATTACCATTAAATATATCACCTAATGGCTCTAAATTAGCTAATACTGATCTATCTGTTATACTAGCTCCTAATATAAAGGATAATTTTTTGGCCAATTTTTCCATCTTAGTGGTACTAACTGAATCAAAATTATCTATAACATCAGTAGTAAGTGCTAGCCAATCGCCAATAGGACCCATCCATGAATAATCATGCCACTTACCATCTAAACCTTTGTAGGTTTTAGGTGTCCAACCCATAGAACGTCTGGATTTCTGAACACTTCTGTCCCAATGACCATTACCACGTATTTTATCCTGTGTCGCCATGAACCAAGCAGTGGTTACAGCCAGTGTTCCTGTTGCAACTCTACCTCTTATCTCATTACGAATGGCTTTAAACTTAGCCATATAGTCACCATCCATAGAAATACCACGTGAACGTAATAACTCTTGGATTTCTTCAACAGGGAAGTCCTCAGCCTTTCTATTACCCATAGATCCTAAGAATTTAGCATAATCTCCTGCAAACTTATTGCCAAGATGTAATCTTTGAGTTTGACTATACTTAGAGAATATATCTAGGACATTCATTGCCGTCTTAGGGAACATTAAGACTGAACGTAGAATAGGTACATGTCGCATTATACCGTTTAAACCCTCTACAAATGGGCTATCTAAGTTCAAAGCTATTTCACGAGTAGCAAAATCTACAGCTTCATCTGTGATCATACCATTCTCATCCCAACCTTTCTTATATAATTCCTGCCAACCTTCTTGGAATTCTTTCTGTGTCCAAACACCATCAGGATACTTCTTAAGAAGCATGTCAAACATAGCTCCTTTATCCTGTGCGAGTTTTTGAGTAGCACGAGAGAAGCCGTCCAACGCTGTCATAGAGTTAGCACCGAACCTTAACCAAGGATGTGAAGCTAATGCTTCTTGTTCTTCGTATAAACTTATCATAGCACTAGCACCATACTCACCTTTAGCTTCGTGTGCTTTAGCAGAAGCTTTTAATACTTCTAAACCTTCTACTTCTTTTAGTCTAAGGTCATCACGTACTACATAAGATATAGAGTAGGGATCATTGGATGATTTAGAGAACACTTCACTCATATGTTTCCAACCAACTTGAAGTGTGTCAGCAATACCAAAGTATTGGTGTGCTCCACGTTGGATCATATTGAAATCTCCTTCTCTTAATGCTCCATAAAAAGAGTTAGTCATTTGACCAATCATTCCACCAAAGTTACCTATCAAGGCTTTTTGAGGAGTGGCAAATGCTGATAAAGCTGAGTTAAAAATAGTGCTCCAATAAGTTCTATTAACAATAGAAGGGATTTCAGGGTTGGTATCGACAAAGAATTTAGAGAATGTACCTAAACTATTCTCTACATATTTATTTAATTTACGTATAGAATTAATATCACCATTTGAAAATTCATAAGCTAACATTAATGGCTTAAGGAATTCAGGATGAGTCTCTGCTACTTCTCTTAATGTATCTGTCCAATTCTTAGCGTTAGGTAGTATTGAAGCAATTTGTTCATCTAACGTTTGGACTAAAGCTTGAGCTTGTTTTGCAGATTCTTTAGAACCAACTTTAGAAGCGTTTTGAAAAGTTCTTATAGCATTTCCTCTGGCTTGCCATTCGAAAGAAGCAATACCAAATTCAACTGTAAGTAATTCTAAACGATCTAAGATTTGTTCTTGAGCTCTAGCTACTGCTTCTGGTTGATCTACAAGTCGCATACCTTCTGCTATATTAGAGGCAGCGCTACCTTCTGATTGAATTAAATAAGCTTTAGCTTTATGAGTATTTAGATCTAAGAAGGCATCCATATACTTCTTCATACCTTTGGATACAGCATCATATCCAACTGCATTTACTGACCTAACTCCATTAAGTACTGTTTTGAATTCATTTAATGTCTTCCTTAATGTACCAATTGGCAGCATTGGATCAGTAATTATTTCTGCTAAGCGTGTTCCTGCATCATCTATTTCTTTCCAAGCTACATTTCCAGTAGGAAGTTCTGCTTGGTATTTACCAGCTATATCAAGCTCCTCCTTTAAACTTTTGATAAGGCTCCTCGCTTGGATACTATCTGGGTCTAAAGATGCTTTACGGGTAGCTTCAGTTATAATAGTACCTAAGCTACCTTTTGTTGTACCTTTATTTGCAGCTATTCTAGCTTGATCGACTGAAGATCCAATAACACCATCAGGAGATTTTGAAACAACAGCTGTACTATAACCATCACCTAATTCATGAGGTCCGAGGGTTGGTTTTTTAAGATCTCTTAAGTCACCTTTATTTGCAAAATACTCAGTTAGTTTTTCTAGTTCTCTCTGATGCCTGGCCTCTTGACGTAAAACCTGGTCTTCAATTACATTATCAGAATACTTAACATCATCTAATGGATCTTTAAGTAATGCATCAAGTTGTTTTTTGTTTTTTCCATCTAAGGAAGTAATCTTAGAAACACGTTCTATACTTTTACTTGACTTAATAATCTTAGTTAGTCCTTGAAATATACCAGCAACAAAACCTAGTCTAACGCCTTCCATAGCATTAGCTCTAGCTTTTTGATCTGGACCTAATTTATCTGAAGTCCAAGAATCAGGTATGAATTGATGGAATGCCCATTGATTATTTTTCCATTCAGTAGCTAGTGTATCATTTAATTTGTTCTGTTCAGAAACAAGATCAACTGTCACACCAGCAAATATATCAGTACCAGAACCTACTCCTTTATAGGCAATACGTTTAAAGATAGGGTTATTACCTAACTTTTGTAGCCACATTGGAGCTACACCAGCCTTATGTATCTGAGCTCCGTATTTAATTATCTGACCTTCTATGAATAACATAGGTAATACAAGGCCACTAATTTGCCTTACACCATCAGCTAGATTATCTTCATATTTGGTTGCTTTTGGAAGTTTAATGCCAGGTAGTAAATTAACAAAATCTGTAGCTGTGTCTATTAAACCTTGTCCAGCTGCACTCATTCGTTCTTGGAATTGTCCACCCATTCCGTAGAATTCTAGGGGACCTTGTCCACCACCATAAAGGAATGCACCTTTTCTTTTATTTTCTTGATGCTGCTCGTATGATACACCGTGGTATTTCATAGCCCAAGCATTTGCTGCAGCATCTTTCTCGGGGCCTTCAGGTAACTTATTAAATGCGTGCAGTTCCTGCCACATTAATTGTGTTTCGTCAACTGTTTCTACACTATCTGTTTCAGGCTCTGGCTCAGCTGGTGTTTCTGATGGTAGGCCTTCTGGTTTTTGCAATGGTTCCGGCATAGCAGCAGCTAATTGACCTAGTGGATTAGGTTGTTCACCACCACCTTGCATAGCGGCAGACTGTTGTGATTTAAGATCAATGTCTGCCTTAGTCTCCATATCCTGTAATGGGGATAATTCAATTAGATCTGAATTTGCTAGAGTATCTTTTCCAGTTGAACTTAATTGGTCCTCGTAAGGATTTGCCATAATTTTATTTATTTAAAGTTACTTAGCTCTTTTTCGACCAAGCACGACTGTGCTACCACTACCACTTGTTACTGTAAGAATCCACTTCCTACCTTTGCTATCAGTGAAAGTTTCTCCTTCTTGTAATCCGTGGTATTGTTTTGGGATTGAATTAGTATATGTGATTTTACGGCCTTCCGTGTCTTGATAACCTCCTTTCTCTACAGTTTGAGTGTTAGTTGGTGTTACTGTAGTTACTGGTTGAGGCTCTGCTGTAGGCTCTACTTGAGATGTACCTGATATTATTTCATCCCTAAACATAGGCATCCTTAATAAGTATGTCAAATCACCTGTCATTTCAGCCATAAGCATCTTACTAGTAGGTGACGTTAGAAATTCATGAGGATCACCACCATCTGCTAATTGAGAATTTACTGCATCAAAAATCATTGGTGCAGAGCCTTCTTGAAAATCATCTAATGCTGTTGGTGATATTTCAAGATACTCAGTAAGGGCCGCCATAGTGAAAGTATTTTGAAATGAGTCATCAGATAGATAAGAAATTTCCTGCCCAACTGGACCCATCATTTCCCGAAGGAATATATTATCAGCTTCATTCTGATCTACTCCCTGTCCTTCCATAATAGAATTTCGAATCCATTTACCGTTTTCTATCATCTTCCACGTCGGAGTAGTGCCAGTTCTTACGTTCTCCTGTTCTTTTGAAGTCAACCCTTCTTCTAAAAATCGATTGGGAGTGTCATTATATTCTATAGGTATCTCTTCACCAAATAATGCTTGTTGCCTAGCATTAGCTACTTGATATGGAGATCTTCCCATTGCTTGTGCAGCGTTGTGAATATAAGCAGGCCAGTTACCTTTATTCTCTGACAAATACTTATTAATATTCCACGTTTCTGGAGGAGTATTTATACCGTGTACATAATTATCACCACTTGGTTCCAGCCAAGCTTGACTACTAGATAAAGCCTTTTCTACATCACCATTGCCGATTGAATTTACTCGTTCTGTAAATTTGATTTCTCTAGCTTTTTTTGTGTTGTAATTATGGTTGAGATTTCTTTTTGTTTCCAGTCCAATATTTGGATACTCTCCATTTGTAACATTCAAGTAGTATCTGGCGTTGGGATCTGAGCCACCACCACCTTGCAATGTCCAAACCTCCTTCATACGCCTAAAGGCGTTAGTCGAAGTTGTTCCTTTATATTCTACACCAGCCTGTATAGCAGCAGCCTTAGCAGCTTCTTCTTCTAGTGCGAATTTATGGAACATTTGCTGTAGTTCAAGTTTAACTGTTCCGCCAGTATCACCTCGAAGCGGCTTAACCGGCCCTGTGTTGTATCCACCGTTATGATCATTTTGTTTTAAAAGAGCTTCTATACCATCAAAATGTTCCTTATAATGGTCACTCTTTTTAATACGCTCTGAATGTTCCTTAGCTTTTTTAACGTCCTCATTACTAGTAACTACATAATTATCTTTACTAAGGTCAACGAGTTCGCCAGCTTTAAAACGTCTCAATACTTCTTTAATCCGTTCATAATCAACTTGAGCACTTGAGCTTTTATTTTCTATGAAATCATCCCATTTTTTAAGTTGAGTTCCAAAAGGATCTGCTTCAATAATAGCTCTTCTAGTTTTGTTAGCTACTTGTTCTTTAGCCTCAGGTCCTTTCGCTGCTTGATACTCCTCCAAACCAGCATCCATTATATCTTCAGCGTTCATGGTCGCTTTCTCATCTTCCCGTGTATTCCTAGCTTTACGTGCTCCATGCAATTTTTGAGCTAGAGTTCCTTCTTCACTAAAGCGTGTTGGGTATTTTTGCAAATACGTCAGACCTTTTGGATCGCTTGGTATCACAGAGTTAGCTAGTTTTGCTATATCTTTTGAATCTATATCATAACTATTCGAAGCTTTTACTACCCAATCTTCAAAGTTTTCCCAAGCTTTCTCATAACCTATAAAATCACCGTTCTCATCTATTCCATTAGCTGTTGCTTTAATAAAGCTATCTACATTTACAGCAGAAAAAGACTGACCCATTGTAATAGAAGCTAAATGACGCTTCTGTGCTGATGCAACAATATCTGCTTCCTTTGTGATTTCAGAAGTAATTTTCGAAGCAGATGTATGGATACTTTTAAAGAAGCCAGAATGATTTAAAAACTCTTCACTGAAATTGTTGATACCATTCTGTGCAAAGAATTGCTGACGTAAATATTTATGAGCAGCTAACTTTGCTTCTGGATTTGCTAAGCCCGAAGTTTCATTAATTGCAAATGGAGCAATACCTTCTATCTTTAACTGAGTTGTGTTGTTTAGAAATTGATCTCTAATATAAGCTTCATACCCACCTGATATATTACTAAGTTTTAATTTAGCAATTTGAGCAGTATAAGCAGCGCTCTTACCTGCATACATATTAACAACATTACCATCTACTCCTTCCTTACGTGCTTCTACACCAGCTTCATTCTGCTTAGTATCGTAGATAACCGCACCATCTACAGACTCCTGAATCCCCTTTGCTATATCTGAATTGGGATCCCAATTAACTGAATTAGCATACCAATCTTCTACAGCTTGGGATTGTTGTCCTTTCCTCCATTGCTCATGTCCTGTTTTTATTAAAGTAGCAGCAGTACCTGATACTTTTTGAAGAAACTTACCTTCTTCTACGGAGGCTTTGGCTATCCAATTACCAACATCTGTATTATTCTTTTTTTCTTCAGCAGTTCTAGTAGCTACACTACCTAATAACCACTGCATATTTTGTGCGTATGTCATAATGGTTATACTAAGAAAGGTGAATTTTGGTCGCTAGGTATGAAGAAATCACCCATAGGATTACCATAATTAATCGCGCCTTTATATCCTAATGAATCAACATTTGGGGAAAATAGAGCTCCAACTTCAGCTTGATTTAACGCAGTTCGTGCTGTAGGAATTTTTGACATCTGACTATATTGACCTGCGAATTGATTCGCACTCACAGCCTCACTTACCTGCTTCTCCATTTTATTAAGCTTAGCCATTGCAGTTCCACTCATATAAGCACCTGCTCCTGCTACAGCTATTTCTAATAGCATAGGACCTATAGGTGGCTTACTTTCTAATTGTGGCGGTCTGGGTGTTTGACCATGTATTGGTGATCGGCGTATCTTTTCCCAAGCAGACCATTGCTTTTGATTGGATTGTTCTCGAATGACATCTGCATTCAGATCGATTTTCTTCTTATTTAAAATAACTTGAGCTAAAGACTTACTTATTGCTCTACCTGCGTCTTTAGTACTCTGTGCTGCTAAGCGACCAGCGGTTACACCAGTCATGGTTCCAGCATAAGAGTTTTTATGCATAGCAAGCATAGCGTCTTGTGTATTGAAACTATGCTCCAATAAGATAGCATCAAGCTGTGCATCATCTTTATTCCACTGATCATACGTGGATTTAAAGATATTATCTAATTGAATTTCTTGTTGAGAAACTTGATCTTTCCAAGCATTGTTTCTAAGCATTACTTGGTCTAGATACTTCTCATTCTCTAATTCAAAATTAGCAAGTCTAGCACGATTTCTTGCTTTAACTGCTCCTTTTTGACCTTGATGTTTAAGGTAAGACCCTCCGGCCTGTAGAGCAAACATCCCTATTGATACTGGTTCGCACACGGCAAAATTCTATAAAGGTTAATTGGTTGGGACCATGTTTGAGTTCCCGTAAGAACTTAAATCCCAGAAACTTTAGAAGTCTTAGATGAGCGGTGTTCCGTTTATCTACAATATTCCAAAGAAGTGGTTCTTCCCTGCTTTCTATAAATCGTTTTGATTCTCGTGCAAATCCAATTTGATAATCATGGATATCTGGTGTACATACCATCCAGATTCTTCCACCTTCTTGCACTCCAGCCAATCCGGCAGTCTTACCGTTTGGCATTACAAAATATATTGAATCTCCATTGAAAGCCCCTTGAGGAATACTGAAAAGTGGGAAATGGCCATGGCCTTCTACCACTTCTCGGCGGTCATCATCTCGAAGATTAGAAGCCACTTCAACAGCAGCTTCCATTGTGATTGGGTGTATTTGTATATTAGGCACGTCTATAATGCTTAGGTGAATAATCCCCTTCCCAATTCATTGAAAATAAGGTAGCGGGAGATGGATGATTAGATTTTAAATAGACATTTAAGTTTGTATTTCTTTCATATATAGGTATAGTATGTGTATATCCATCTACAATAGATGCAGTACTAGAGCTATAACTATCCCATTCTATTGATTCATATGTTTTAGTATAATCAACCCTGCCCTTACGCCTTAATGTTACATCTATAACACCTACATCACCAAAGTCAAAGTTCATTCTATGAATAATTAAAGATCCTCTAGTTTCAGATCTAAGCTTTTCACCTTCAACTCTACTTAAGTAAATCTTGGGCAGTAAAACTTCAAACTCATACTCATAACCTACAACTAAACTTGTCTGCATTTCAAGTTTATGTGTACCTGCGCCTTGACTGGTTAAATTAATAGCAGTACCGGCAGTTGCATTACTTGAATTAGTTGCAAGTTTAATAGTATCGTCATCTACTTTAATGACATAATAGACTGTATTATCTGTAAGACCTCCTACCGCAGACGAGCCTTCTTGATAAGTTACTGGGTCTCCAGTGGAGCGATAATGATCTGATATAGTGATAGTTTCATCAGTTGTATTCACAGCTGTGGTGGCAAATGATTTCTCATAATACTTCCAATTACCTGTTAATTCTACTGATTCATTAGGCGCCGTACCTGTTATCTTATTAGCAGGTACATCATAACTACGACCTGCTTTATCACCATTTGTTGTGGTGTATGCTGTCAGGGTATTAGAACTATAATAACCTGCTCCTAAAGTGAATGTAGTTTTATCAGTTCCTGAATTATAAGTTAGGCTAGCATAAGGAATTGTTTTCTTAGTATCTAAATGTACCCTATTATCGTCTGGTGCTATACCTACTAACAAAGTATCATCAGATATTTTTAAGTCAAATTTTTCTAGCGTAAATTTATTAGCTGATGATTGTAGTACAGCATAGTACACATCATCCATTATTGTATGGAAAGCTATTGGGTTACTTAAATTCCATCTAAACCATGCAGATTGAGCCCTCTTCCTTCCTTGTTGATACCACCTATATCCCCACACCTCATTTGTACCAGTGTGTAAAGTACTATCCACTGAAAATAAAAGCATGTCATTTTCGGTAGATTCTGTTACTGACGTAATATTTTCAGGGAATCTTTTGGTAACAACCTTACTTAATTCTACAAGATCAGGCTCAGTACCTGCTTGTATGTTAACCATCTCATAGAATCTAGAACGTTTTGCAGTACTATTTAAAAATCCTACAGTTGTACCTAATGAAACTGGATTAGTATCAGGGTTAAATGCATATGAAGATAAATAACTAATTCTAGCGGTCTCAGGTGTTAGCAAAGCTTCTGCACCAGGACTTAATAAGAACTGTTGACTAGCGCTAAATACTACTAAACCAGCGTTTGTTTCAACTGCATCAAATAATTTAGTAGGATAAGTTGAACTTGACTGTAAATCTATGGGGTCAAGATTAGATACAGTCATCGCAGTTTTCGCCCAGAAATTATAGAAGTCGTTAACTCTGGATAAAATGATATTCTCTCCACTAAGTAAAACTATTCTATTCCTAAAGAATTTTATCCTTTGGATAGGGTGATCTACGAACGAAGGTTTAGGGTTAGTTATATCATCACCTACATCACGCTTCCCCCAATCAGGATAACCAAACCTAAAAGCACCATTAGAGTACGCAGTAGCACCGCCACCATTAATTGAGAAGGTCCCAGGAAGTACCCTGGTGAGCTTCACAGGCATTGTATCTGAGTCAAAGGTAGTTTCGGTACCAGGAGCTACTACCTCTTCCCACACGCCCTCTCCGAAGCGAGCTGGTGTGAATGTAACTGTCTCACCTGCAGAAATAGTACCAGAGGAACCATTATTTTCTAATTCAAAAGTATTGGTAGCTACGCTACTAACTGTATACAATCCATCTGTAGCAGCACCACTAGTAAAGTCCGCGAAAACTTGATCGCCATTTTCTAAACCATGTGCAGTTGCTGTGACTGTTACTATAGCACTAGCCCTAGCATATGTACCAGTTTGTACGATATCATCTTCTATACCTTCAACTTTAAATTTTAAATAATAGTCATCTTGATTATCACCACTATTAACAATACGAACAGTATATCCATGACGATTAGTTGAACCTAATTCAGATATATTATTAGCTTCGCTAGTGATGATTTTCATTAACTGACCTTCCGGAGTAGTAACACCGAATGGAGTGTTTCTATATAAATGAAGACCATTTCCGACAATCGTAGTTGTAATACCTGTACCAGATATACCATCTAAGGTTGTTTTAAGGTCACTTAATATACCATCCATTGAAACCATCTCCTCATTATTAGAAGAGGTAGGTTCTGGCCTTACCATAGCAATGTTTGCTCTAGATCTAATAACTACATGGTTAGTTATTTTTACTGTAGTTTCTAAGCCTTTTGTAGATCTAAATGTATGTGTGTTTCCTGTAGTCCACCCCTCTCCACCAAATTGAAGCCGGGCATATGGTTGGTAAGAGTCATTCCATTTATCATCATCTTGCTGTGTCGTCTCCTGTCCAACAGTAATAGGATTACACCTAGTATCCATCTCGTACCGTAGATTTGCCTTACCTGAGGCACTCTGGTTTGGAGGAGATGATGCGTGGACAGGAGTACCTGTGTTAGTAAAGGCGTTAGTACCTGAACCAGCAGGTGGGCAGACTTCTCTGCCTTGTCCCTCACACTTACCATCATCTGTATAACTTGTTATATTACTAGTACTTACATCTTCATCAGTACCTATACTAGTAGCTCTGTGATATGTATATGTAGTATTATCATCAGGATCAAATATATCTAAGGCATACTGCTTGCCATAATTTATTGAATCAATAGCTATATAAACTTCATTAACTGCAGGAGGTGATTTATCAGATACTCCTGTTTTCAAAGCTACAGTCTTCCGTCTATTACAGAAGAACGTAGTTTCATTAATTGTTAATGGTTGTATATCTGAGGATTTCTCATCTGATAAACTACTGTTATCTAAGTAATCAACTTTACCTGATCCAGTAACATCTGCATAATCGACGGGTATAGGTACACCATCGCTACATCTCCAAATTTTAACTGAGCCAGTGTTGGAAACTTGACCAATATATTGTTCATCATTTGATGTATAAATATTAAACCATTTGGTATGGGATCCAGTGTCTACTGCAAAGGTTGTGGAATGAGCTGTTTGACTTGTAATATCCTGAACTAAATTACTACCAGGTCTTTTTATTAAACCTTGAGTAACATCAGGTATACCATTCTTTAAATCTACTACTTGTCCAGGCTGTTTAAGTTCATCAGGTTGATCGGACATCCCTAAGACAAATGTATTTATCTTTTGTGTGACAGTTGTCATTAGCGTCTCAGTGCTTGATAAGGTTTAAATGGTTGATAAGCTGAATCATCTGGCCATCCCATAAAGGAATGATCCCCTTGATTACACTCATACTCTACACATGCAGCTCTTGCTTGCATCTCATATGCTGCTAACATTTGCTGTAATTGAGGATTAGCAATTAACTGAGCTGCTGCTCTAGTAGAAGCTCGGTATATTATATACCTTTGGAATGGTGTAGGCATGTCTTCAAATGCCATAAGTCGTACAACATTAACATAGAAATAAGTATCATCTGGAAACTCAAATGTATGATTGGTTTTATCGTACAGTTTCCAAATGCCACCTTCTTTTCTTCGTACAAAAACACGAGTACGATCCCATTCATCTGCGTTATCTATTTGAATTATATCTGAATCAATGTGAAATTTATCACCTGTTTTATTTGTATATTTTACATGATCCTCTTTATTAAATACCCATCCCTCATTCTGTACATCTTGATTAGTTTCTTTTAAAATATTATAAATAAAAGAAATCTCTGGGTTATCAAAATCTATTGCTGAGATAGGGGATTGACCGATGCTACCAAGAATTGCATTCACAGCGGATAGTTCGGTATCGATGGTTACAGTCGTGGTAGTCATAAGTATGAATATTTGTGAATAAAAAAAGGGGGCGTGAGAACCCCCTTATTCGTTAGTTGTACTGAGCTGTAACGACTGCACAAGTGTCAAGGACACCTGAACCGCCTACAGTAGCATAAGCTAAACGTAAGTTTTTAGTTGTTGAGGCAACCGCTGATGGGGTGCCTGATTTACTTGTATCAGATGGAGAGAGACGGGTCTCTGTTCCTTGACAAGAACCGTACTCACCAACTGCTGTTGGTACTGCCATAATATTTTATTAGTTAAGAAACGGTACCTATATTAGCAGGGCTAAGATGCTGTCTCCCATACTCTAGGGGAGTTGGAGGGTCTTTGGTAATAACCTTATCGACCGTACCAATCCCACTAAGAGTACTAGACTGTCCTTTTTCCCTGGTAATCGTTGTTGCGGTACCTGGACGAAGTGACATAATTAGCTACGTGCTGAGGTTAGTTCAATTGCACCAGCAGGGTTCAGTGTACCTGCACCCATTGCTAGGCGTCCTACGAGTACGTCACCCTGATACAGTACGGATACGTCGCCGCCCGTTACTTGTACCTGAGGTCCAATTGCTTCTACAATACCTGCTACATCACGCTGATAGATA
>VTLG01004630.1_pt1 | contig 16692 bp, 10 predicted proteins | sample 4694571 | NCBI WGS metagenome assembly VTLG01 (sample SAMN12604809, study PRJNA352737) | marine metagenome | biome: ENVO:00000447; feature: ENVO:00000209|ENVO:00000569|ENVO:01000036; material: ENVO:00002151; isolation source: viral sequences binned using virsorter ...
CACTTTGGCTATCACTCCCTTTGTCACTAAAGGAGAAAATTTTTCCCTTCCAAGAAGTACAATCTCTCGAACCAATATTTATGACACTGCAAAAGACAGTGATACAGGCCAGTTGCTTAATCCTGGGGACATTTTATATGTTGCAGAACAGGAAAGATTAGATCAAACAGTATATAACTTAAATTATGGAATCACTGCTAGTTTTCAAATACCACTTGGAGGTGGAGGTTTTAACAAGGAATGTTTACAAGCAGCACAGACTTATAGAAAATATCAGGAATTTATGCTTGATGCAAAAAAATTAGAGGTTAATCTTAATCGTCTTAAAATATGTGCCGAGCAACTGAAACTTGGTGTTAAGTATGTAGGAGAAGATGCTGTTAGCTGTAGAAATGTTGTTTTAACAACTGTGCCTAATCAAGTATTACCACATACTCATAAATTAAAGCAGTAGACAAGCACGGTTAGACTTGCCTACCTAGACGCCCTATCCATTGCCGTGGCGAATAGGGTATTTTTATTTTACCTTTTCTTTTTTCTTATTTGTAAGTTTTTTTATAATATTTTTTATCAAAGGTTTTACGACATTAAGGAGTAATGGAGTAGTGGCAGCAACGCTAGCAATAATAGCAGTACTAACAAGCTGTGGAGGATTCGGTATGTATTGATCTTTGAAGGGTACGTCTTCATAAAGAGTGATACATTCAATTCCATCTTCTCCCCTTTTATGGCCTTTTACACGCTCCAAACGCTTTTCATTAACAAAACTTCCTACTCTTAAATCTTTTTTACCAGGACAGGGAGGTATTTCTATTGTTTCTTTCTTTTCTTTTTTCTTTGGAATGACAGGTCTATATTCTGGCTGTTGTATAGACTGCGTAGGAGTTACTGTTTTTATAAGTTTACTTGGATCGTATTCTATTGGATTAAAAGAAGGCATCTCTCCTTCTGGACAAGTTATATATGCATTTCTATCGTTATATAAAATACTGGGATTTTTTGTTATCTCTAAATCTCTGTGATATAAATTACAGCCTGGAATATTACCTGTTAAAACGTGTTCTATTGTTAAGGGTGTTTCTGGTATATCTATCTTCGGTATTTTTATTTTAGGTACTTTAATCGTAGGCACAATTCATTTGATAATTGGCAATGATGGGCCTGTTACTTTTGGTAAACCCTGATCTAATACTTTGGGCATCATTCCAGAAACATTATCAAGAATTTCATTCATTACTTGGCTTTTAAAATTTTCAGATGTTAAGTACTTGTAACCAAAGTACGCTCCACCACTCATAGAGGCTACCATTACAAATGAGATAATACTTAGAATTTGACAAACTCGATTAAGCATATGATTAAAGAAGCATTTTTAAAAGCATTAATGCCTGTCACAATTATAACTTTTTGTGGAATCTGTGCATTAGCACCACTTTATGTAGGACTTTCTGTTATTTCTACGAAGGTACACCAGAAAATACAGTAGGTGTTTTTGTTGAATCTAAAGAAACAATATCCCAAGTTACAGCCATGATAAAAAATAATTTTTAGTAATAGTTTAACTTTATTCTACAACTTCGCTAGGAGTTGCAGCACCTTCTTCTTCTCGTAACTGATCAGTCAGTTCTGCATACTGTGCATTTTTAGCTTGAAATTGTTGATACGTTTGAGCATTTTCTTGCTGTAATTTTTCAATTTCTGTTTTCATAGAATTAAACTTATCAGCAAGAGCTTGTGCTTCTGCTTTACGTTCTTCGCATCTTTCAGATAATTTTGACATAAAATTTTTGTAATTAATTTAGAGCTTAACTTTTCAAAGATATAAATGCAATACGGTTTAAGTGTCAGATTTTGCTGCTATAAGTTGTGCTTTGTATGAATCTTTTACGGCTTGTGTCCAAACTAGATTACATATTGCAGATATTTCTGTTGGTTCTGCTGATATATCTGTATCAACAAAATTGTCTGAGTCATCTATTCCACCGCAATGTAAAACATACCTTTCATAAGATCTTGTTAATTCTGTGCCATCTTTTTTGATGACTGTTGCTTTACGGACTTGCACCGCTTTATAAGTTCCAACGACTTCTATTTTGTCGTATTCAGTTGATTCTGTTAATGCCATTAGGATTAATCTCCGATTAAAACAGGTTTAGGCTTAGTTTATAGACTTAGCTTCGGTCTATCCGTCTGTTAAGTATGAAAAATTAACAAGTATTTCATTAGCACCAGAAGTAAATGTTGAAATTGGTATCGATGTCCAAACTGCGTTATCTTTTGATTGAAATAATCTAAAGAAACTATTGGAAACACCACCACCTACGTTGGCCAATACTCCAAGACTCATAGTTTCACTATCTAGATTGACATTACTTAACATTAAAGTACCAGTTACAAGCCTTCCTGTATCATTTTGTATTGGGAAAGGTAATCCTTTTATATATGTAGCGTGTGAAGTATTAAAGCCACTAAAAACAGCATTTGAAATTCTTATTTGTATATTAACAAGATCTCCAGTTCTGCAATACCAACCTAATTGCCTATCATAAGAACTTGCACTGTTCCCAGATGCTCCATCATCAGTAAATACTGGTGTCCATGAGCCTTTTTCATAGTCAGCAAAAAGTTCACTTGACATTGAACCAGCACTATTTCCAGTTACACTGAAGTCAATACCATGACCAGAAGTTCCTATTTGTAAATCACCATCATTAATCTTAACATGACCATCGGTTGTGATACGCAAACGTTCTTTGGGTGCTGTTACGTCATAAATACGAAACGCATCTGTAAGACCATCTATTCCTAAATCATATGCTCTAGCATCATTTATTACTCTAAAGGCTGGATATGAGTCAGTTCCTGTTGATTCAACAACTATCTTTGTAGTACTTACGCTACTGTTTTTTGCATGGATTAAATGCTGTGGACTGTCTACACCTACACCTATATTTCCATCATGTTTTATTGTCATTCTGACAGTATCGTCAGTTGCAAAATCTATATTTAAACCACGTTCATTCCATAATATTGTGTTTCGATCATCACTGGTAGTTTTACCTGCTGTGTAAGCATCTCCAATTAAAAACCCTTTAGCAGTAAATCTACCACCTTGTCCATTAGCACTATCAAAAGCATTAGTTTCATATACTCCATGAACATTTAGCATATTGGTAGGAGTGCCTGCTCCTATACCAATTCGGTCATTACCAGCATCTACCTTAAATAAGTTTGCATCTCCATTACCTTCAATTCTAAAATCTGTGTCTGTACTTGTTTCATTAAATACAACTTCACTTGAAGTAATCTTAAATCTTTCAACTCCACCAGTACCAATACTTACAGAAGAAGCATCGCTACTGCCAGCTTCTTTCATCAGTGGAGTACCACCAGCCTGTGCTCCGTCATGTACTACAAGTGTTTTCTTTGTAGTATCTACTGTGACCTCTCTAGCAGCACCAGTAAATGAGTTATGTTCAGTGGTCGTACCACCTCTTAGTTGTAATTGGTCAGGCATGGTAAGTTAGATTAGTTAGTTAATGGGCCAATTAACGGGTACTCTGTAGTCCCAGTTCCTCTGCCCAGGGATACGCGATTAGCTGGAATAGCTTCGTTTGCAAATACTGCACCAGCAATAGCAAGACTTCCTAAATCTATGCTATTAGAACCAGCAGCAGCCGTATATAATGCATTAAAGGCTGCATTTGCAAATTTTGCAACTTCTACTACACCTTCACCAAGGTTTTGAAAAACAGATCCGTTAAAAACACGAACACGTTTATCAACATTGTTGAAGTACAAATCGCCCTCTGTAATAGCATTTCCTAAACCATCAACAACTGGATCAGATGATGCTACTCCTAAGTATAGTTGTAAAAAATTATTTAGGTAATTTGATGCGTTATTAACATTAGTAATATTTGTACCAACTGTATTTACGTTATCTATAGAACCACCAACAGTATTAATGTTTGAAGCATAAGAAGCAACAGTACCTATATTACTAATTAAATTTGCTGTATCAGCTATAGTAGCCATATCAGCTACTGCATCAGTAGTTCCAAGTATTGCTAAATCTGCGACAGCTTCAGTAGTACCTAATCTTCCAATTTCAGCAGCTTTACCAGCTACAGCACCTATATCAGCTGCATCGTTAGCTACATCTGTTACCTGTCCTCTAAAAGTAGCATTAAAGGCAGATAAGTTATTTGCTACACTTGCTACCGCAGATATGTTGTTTGTTGGAGATATTTCTGCAACAACTGTAGTTATGCTGCCTGATGCACCTAATTGACCAGCAACTGTTGTTACATCAGCTGCTTTTGGTACTAATCTGTGAAATGCGTATGTATGATCTGTTTCTGTAGTTTCTACTAAGAATCCAAAACCAGAAGGTATAGTTGCAGATACGCCTGTAATAATAACTGCATTACCAGCTCCTCTACCATTTGAAATAGTTAAGGTTGTTCCGTTTAAAGTAGCGGTACTTCCATTAGGTAATGCTGTTGATGCTGCTTGAACAGAAACTATAGTTCCACTTTTTGCAGAACCGCTAGTATTTATATCAGGGTTTTCTGTTGGAAAACTTGTCTCATTTGCTATTGGTACAAAACCGCCGACTTCATCTACTAGCTCTATTATCCTTGCATCTATTATTTCACCAGCACGTTTAGAAGAATAAACTTGTTCATCACTGGTAGAAGTACCAGTAGTTACAACACCTGTACCTGTAATACTATCTAAATCAACTTTACCATTTACCTTTATTCCGTCTGTTTTAGTGGATATTTTTATACCAGAACCAGCATGTGAAATGTTTACTCTACCTTGTACCTCAGGATCACTATCAAATGATGTGTGCGTCATTGACATGAAGTTTACACCATCTGACTGCTCAAAAATCATCTGATTTGCAGCAATTTGTAGCCTTAAATCATCTGTTCCATCATGAAGGATATGAGTACCTTGATTAACCGCATCTATGTAAGATATATTTAATGCACCAACAGTAACGCTAGTTGCAGTAAGAGCTCCGTCAACAGTTGTAGCGTCAAGAGTTGTTGTTCCATCTACGTTTAGGTTGGCATCTAAATCTACATTTCCAGTTACATCTAAAGTTCCTGGGATATCAACATTACTTGTAAATTCAACATTGTTACCAGCAGCGTTAGTTTGCAGTATTTGCCTAGCTGTGCCATGATCTAACTTGCTTACAGCTATATCTGCGTTTGCATTTATATCGCCATTAACAATAGTTCCATCAGAAATTTGCGTTGATGTAATACTTCCAGTTCTTTCTAAATAATTTTTTGTTACTGCATCTTGTGCGTTTATTGGATCAGAAACACCAGATAATCTTTGACTGTTTAGTGTTGGTACACCAGTTGTTGTATCTATAGATAGTCCTTGTTTCTGTGCGTCATCTAACTCTTGGGCTATAAAGAGACTTTGTTTACTGTTTGTATCTAAGTCTGCTGCTGTAAGAGTAGAACCATCTTCAAAATCAACTAATACAGTATTGATTGATGATACCCTTCTTATCTCTACTCTAGTGTTATCTGCTGATAATCCTGTATTTAACCTTATTTTGTTTGGTGTAGTATCAGTTATTACTTGAAACTCGCTACTGCCTACGCCTTGATTTCTTTCTACAAAATTAACAAATACTTTTATGTGTTCTTCCTTAATAAAAGGAAAGGTAAAAGTAAACTCCTGATCTCCAGCTGAGTTGCTATTTATTATGCGTTGTGCAAAAGCCATTAGTTAAATTGATCTAAGAATTTTTTGGTTTCAATACGACTTGATCTTTCTCGTATCTTATTTAGATTATCTCTTATAAAGTTCTTGTCTACAATCTTTTGATCTCTTTCATCTAATAATTGTTTAATATCTGGTCTTTCTTCCAAAAACTGTTTCATTGCAGCTTCTCTAAAATATTTAACTTTTTCTTTAATCATTGTCATCCTTGCGGACTCAACTTCACTACTTACACTATAAGGCAAACCAGCATAAGTTGAATCTATTGTCACTAAATCTGTTAGCTCTTCCCATAAAGTATTTCCTGCTGCATTTCTTATTTCTTGTGTACCAATAATTTTTAATCTATTAAGTTCATCTGTATTTAAAACTTGTCCTGGAATATTAAATATATTGTTGTGCCAAGGCATATAGTTAGCACCTTTACCATAGAGTTTACTTAGCTCTACATCTACAGGATGTGTTGACTTTGTGCGACTAGGAAACGCAGCTGTAGGTGTTACCAAGTTATATAAATATCGCATCCAGGGCATATCTTCTGGTATTAAATTTGTACCAGCATAGTGCCTTTCGTTTATTGGTTCTCCAGAATAACTATGCAAAACAGGAGGCAAGCCTTCAGTAAGTCCAACACCTCCAAGTGAACCTGGTATTTGCTGTCTCATTCTTTGAAATGAGTTGTCAACAATGCTAAATGGATAAGGTAATTCGCTTGCAACAATGTCTCTTCTTGGTGCGCCTGTATTCATTTTTCTTACAAAAGCTGGCATAAAACCTGACAATCTTCTCTCTATATATCTACTAAAGCTATCTGTTGTTCCTTTTTTAGCTTTTCTTTGTGAGTCCTGGTCAAAGCCAGCTACTACGTCAAATAGTTCTGTGATGCTAGATAGAATAGATTTTGTAAATTGACCAGCACCTAATGATCTAGCTACATGAGCTATAGCTAATACTTGCGTTGATAATGCTTCTGCTTGCTCTTCTTCTGACACACTATTTCCAAACTCTACATACTCTCCTATTGCACCAAAAATATTAGATAAAGTATCAAGAGTTTGCAATGAATAATAGTCTGACCATTCTTCGCTGTCAGAAAAAGGATTCTTAAATCTAATACTCATAGGTTCTCTACCTCTTTCTATACCTTCAGCACCTATCTCTCTGCGTCTATAGTTAGGCGACCTAAAGCCTGTAAACTCTACTAGACCTGTATTTAGTAAAGCTATACCTGACATTAAAGTAGTAATACCAAATGATATTTCTCCTATTGCTCTATCTCTAGCAAATACATCTTCAGATGTTATATCTCTCCAAAATGTATCTACTAATGGTGCCGTTACACCTAGAGATCTCATGCTGGCTTTTACAATATTTACTGGTCCTCTAGGTAGTGGATATATAAGACCAAACCATGCGTTATTCTCTACAAGATTACCCATAGCTTTAGGTATACCACCTAAAAACTGTGCAGTTCCTGCTATTTTATTATCTTTAAAAATATTAGAGTCGTTATCAACATATCTTTTTGCGTGATTATGTATGTCAGTAGGATCAGTTAGACCACTTTCTCTTGCTTGTCTAACTCCGTATTCGTATGTTCTTTGCGCTGGTACAACATCTAGTGAGTCAGTAAAGTTAACCCAATCCATAACATACTTTGCCTTATCGCCAGTAAGTGCAGCGTTTTGTATTGTTTTGCCGTTAGCCAAGGTAACGTCAACCATTTCAGCTTTTACTAATTCAGTCGCTTTGTTACTTGCATACTCCCATGCTTCATCAGAACCAGGGCGCATACCTAGTACTGTCTCTGCTTTATATAACTCTTGGTCTACATATCTAACCCATTCCTGGCTTGGTCCAACAAGTGTACTCATAAGAGTATCAACAGAACCAGCTAATCTACCTGTTGTCTTAGGAACAACAGATGCAACTCTTATAAGTGTATTAGCAATCCAGTTTTTATTATTGGGATCTGTGTACCATATATCATTCTTTTTATTTATTTCTAATGGCGAGCTACCTAAATTCATTTGTTCTGTAGGGTTGTATTTGCTTGCTGTTCTTAGCTGCATTTGATCTACGCCTAAGTTCCCAAATGTTTCGTTTTCTAAAATAGTTGCTCTCATTAGACGCAAAGCGTTACCTAAATTTTGGTAATACTTTCCATAAAGCATTGCGCTTAACCTTGCTCTTCTAAAACTTTTATACGCTGCTCCTTTATTGCCTTTTAGTGATTGAACAAAACCCTGTGTAAAGCCACCCATGCTTTGTATTACAGGCAATGTAGCTGCTCTATATAAACCACCTATCATCATCTTCCAGGTAGTTTCCCCTGATAGCAATATTGCTCCTCGATAGTAGTTAAGTAACCTTTGACCAGTTAATGATTTATCAGTTGTTTGTTCTAATAAGTCAGCAAAGTGTTTATTAAATCCTTTGTTTTGCTGTGCATAAGTTGCAATAGCAACCATGACATCGCCAGCTTGTTCAGCTTCTGGAGTTAACTTGCCATTGTCTATTGCTTCTAATAAATCTGGATCTAACTTTTCGTCTAATATATCTTTTGATTTGCTAATAGCTTGCTCTAATAATGTTCTTTTAGGTGCATCAGGAGTAGCTGTTGGAGGTACGCTTGCATCAGATCCTACAATTCTGTTTGCAGAGTTGTTATCAAAAATAGCTATTTCATCTGCTGGTGCGTTAGGGCGACCTGTATCTCTAGGTTCGTACCTTATTCCTGCGTAACCTCTTTCTGCTAAAAATGTTTTTACTCCATTTATTTGATCTGGTGTAAGTTCTAATCCATTCTTTGTTTTCTTTGGATTACCTAACCCTAAGTCAACAATTAAATCAGTTATTCTTTTATTCATTGCAGATAAATCTAATATCTTTATGTCGTTAATTAAATCGCCATATATCTCTGCATTGTCAAAGCCGTCTTGCAACCTAATACTGCTTTCGTCAGTAGTGAAGTAAACAGCTTGACCCATAGCACCAGTTTCTTGTGTTGTATCAAAACCATCAGCAAGTGCTTTCTGCCCACCATCTTGTGATGTACCTTTCCTAAGAGTTACTTCGCTAGGTAAATCCATTAAATCTATGTCATCTCTAAACATAGTTTTTCCAATATTTAATGTCTGACCAGCCTTTCTAAGTGGACTCATGTATGCAATATCTAGCTTTATTTGATCTCCTAGCATTGCTTTTAGTGCTTGTAATTCTGTAGCTTTCTCTGCGCCATCTGTATTTAAGTATGTTTGTGCCTGTACCCCTAGTTTCTTGAGAACTCTATCTCTTTGTATTTGCATTGCGCTTATAGCTATTAAATCCTCCTGGGATTTCATGTCGCCTTTTAATGCACGTTCTACTAAAGGTATTAATGTATCTGCATCTCCTCCATGTTCTTTTAAGAAATCTATAGCTCCTCTAAATACAACAGCCTGGTTAAGTTCTGGTATGCCTGTTGCTTCTGCTCTATTAAAAATATGCTCGTAAAGAACATCGTTTATAGTTTTATTAGCTGCAAGTGTTGCTTCTGTAGGCGAGCTTACATACTGTGTTTTACCACTACGACTAACTAATCTTCTTGCCTCGTTGCTTAACGCATCTTCGATAGACATATCTCCACTATTTATTGCTTCTAAGTGCTCGTTAAATGCCTTAGAGAATGATTCTGCATCTGGAGGATCAATAGCTAATTGTGTTGCTGGTGCAGATACATTGTCAGCTAGAGCTTGTTCTGCTGTTTCTCCACGCATTGATCTTTCAAATACGTCATCCCAAGTTTGATAGCCTCTACCTTTTAAGAAGTTACCTGTACGCTCGATAATCTGCGCAATCTTTTTAAATGGTTCTGCCCAGGTTGCCTTTGGATAATCAGTATTACGCATATACCAATCACTAAATGCTATAGCTTCTATCTCTTGCCTGCCTAACGTGCCATCGAGGATGCTGTCTCTAAACTCTGGCATAGTCTTAGCAGCTAGCTCTCTTATCTCTTTCTCTCCTGCTATAAGAGCTTTTTGATCTGCTTTGCTTAATAATCGTTTTTGTATTCTATGGAACGATTCGTGGAAAGCAGTTCTTAATAGTTTGCTAAACCCTCTATATCCACCTTTACTAAACATAGAAATCATTATTAAATCATCTGCTGGATCTTTAGCTGAAATATATTCTCCAGCTGCGCTGTAGCTATCGCCTTCTTTTAATCCATAGTCAGCTGCTTGTTTAGCTGTAAGCGTACCTTCTAGTTCCGCTACAAACTGTACGTTTACATCCTTACCAGCCATCCTTTGTATCTCTTCTAGCAACTCAAACTTCTCTCTATAGTTCAGCATATTCATGCCTGTATAGTCGTTACCTAGTGTTCCGTAGGATCTCTTATGAATTGGGTTTATTCCGTTAAGTGGATCTAAACTTAGCTGTCCAGGCTTCAATCCTAAATAATAGTAAACACCCTTTCCTGTATAACGCTTTGTTCCTCCTTGTGTATATTCACCAGAAAGTTGTTCTAGTATTCTAGATTTTATTCTTACAATATCTTGCTCTGTAAAACCAACATCGTTCATTAAAAAGTTTAAATAATCAGCATTTCTTTTGCTACCACCTGTGGTTTCTACTCGTACAATTCCGTTTCTTTTTTTAGTTACAACGTATGCAGCGTAGTCAATATCAGTAGAAAAAGATACACGCATACCTCTATAGTTAATATCTTTTCTTTTTAAGTCTTTAGGTAATACTGGCTCTACAGGTGTGTTTACAGTTCCTACTCTTGTAGGTTCTACAGTTATTTCTACATTTTTTAAATCAGGTTTTTTGTTAATTTCTGTTGGATTATTTTTAACTATTGTGTCCTCTGGTTTTGGTGTTTGTACATAGCCACGTTCATCAACAAACGTACCTTTCATTTTTACTTTTCCATCTTTATCGACAAAAGTTTTCTTTGCTATTTGATCTTCATTTATGGTTCGACCTTTCGGCTGCATACGCTGCAATTTAGCGTTTGCAAATACTTTTTCTTGCACCATAGCATTTTTAATTTTTTTAATATTTCCTTGTACGACAGTTGCTGCTCTAGTATTTCCCTTTACTTGTTTAGCTAAATCATTAATTACATCATTTAATGGGCCACTTAAATTTGCAAGTAAATTAAATATCCTTTCTCCTTGTATTGATTGATCTCTTGCAGCTTTACTTGCATCAACGTCTATAATATTCCCTACGCTTTCTAGTGTTCCAGCCTTCTTAGTGTTAGCAGCTACGCCTAATGCATTTATTTCTGACTTAAGTTGTGACCTAATGGCTATTCTTATGTTTAATATGTTTTCATAATTAGAACTAACAAGTACATTAAATCCAGGTAAAGGTAATGCGTTAGGATTTACACCTTCGCTAACCTTTGCAAACTGTGCAATACTTGCAGCTTCTGCTGTTTTAGCTGCACTCCAACCTTTTTTCTTTGCAGCTTTTGCAAGATCAATCATTACCTGATCTGGAGAGTTACTACTTCCAATAGCAGCACCCATATCTTCTGTCATTTTTCCTGTTGCTACTTCATCAAATATTGATGACGGCAACTTAGATAGAGGTATAGCTTTTCTCATAACTGCACCACTAGGGCTAATACCTTGCTCTATCATTTCTGCTGCGCCCATTTTTGTTTCTCTAATTATCTTTGCTGCATCAATACCTGTACCATTTCCTTCTGCAATATTCTGCATAGCACCTTTTACTCTTGCAGTTGCTGCATCTGGAGCTTCTAAAAACCTAACATTCATAGTTGGATACTGGTTTTTTATAGCTGCGTTTAATCTGTTATGTCCATTAACAACGTAGATTTCTCCGTCAACAGGATCTTTCCATACACTAATTACACCAGCTAAGTCAGGATTATATGTAGCTACTTCTGCTAGTGAGCCAGTAGTTCCTGTTTTTGTTCTGCTACCTATATCTTTGTATTGAAATCTTACTGGATCTTGGCGAATACTTAATGTATCTATAACTTGCATATTCTCCATAGTTGGAGGCTGTATATCTACATTCTTTGTCGTATTAGTACCTCTTTGTGCTTCTGCTAAAATCTTTGTTCTTGCTAAAACAGTTTTTAGTTTTTTCTCGTTTTGCTCAAATTCTCTTATTGCTGCGCCAGTACCAAACTGATCTTCTGGTATGTCATCTGTCCTAAGTTGCGTTCCTTCTGTTCCTGGAAAATCTTTTCTTTGTTGTATCTTGTCTTGTTCTTTAATTAAATCTACCGCTTGTTCAGCTGCTGTTTTCTTTTCTCTACCTGTTAGTTTTACTATGTTTAAATCTTTTAATTCGTTTTCTGTTGGTGGTTTTATTGGATTTTTTACACCTCTTTCAATGTCTAACTTTTTAGCAACTTTACTTCCGCTGGTAAGGTAATCTGCAAAAGCATCAAGCAATATCAACCCTTCTCTTTTAACACCACCAAACTGCTCTACACCGCCACCTAACAACGGACCAGCTAAAAACGTGCCTATAATTCCATTCTTAAGCATTGCCTCTGAGCGTGTATCATCTTCGTCAACTTGGAATTGATTAATTAATCTTTTTATATCTCCATCAGGCATAAATTTAGTTAATAAAGTTGCAGCATTACCATCCCAGGGATCTTCAAGAAATACGTCATTTATTGCACCAGGCAACCATCCTTCCTGCGCACCTCTAATAAATCTTCCTACTCCTCTTTTTCCGACACCTGTTGCTACTTCTTTTAATGTTCCTCCTTTAGGAGTTTTTAGTAACGACTTAGATAGTTTGCCACCTATAGGCACTTGCGGTACTTTTACACCTCTAGCTTTTAAGCCTTTTGCAATAAGCATAAATTGCGAGATAGATGAAATCATCTGACCTAAAAATCTTTCTGTACCTGTCTGCGCAAACTCTGGCAATGGTTTGCCATAGAAAGGTAAAGGCGCATCTGGCTTATTAAAAGTAGTAGGTTGCATATTTAATGCTTTACCTATCACTCCTGGTTCATCTTTTTTAGGTTTGCCTGTAAGAAAATCTCTACCTGTTATACCTTCATACAATGTTCCTCCTGACATTAAATTTCTTACCTGGTCAATAGGGTTGTATGTAGCTACCTCGTCATAAATAGAATCATAAATATTTTGTACAAAGTCACGACCACCTTGAGCAAGGGTTCTTCCTATTGCATCTCCTAAATCGCTATCATCGTCAGGCTCTATATTTGTAGGTTGCTGTCCTTCGACTTGTGCCTCTTCTTTCACGCTAACGCTTTCTGGAAGAACGTAACGCTGCTTTTCGTTACCTTCTTCGTCTTTATAAATCTCTATTGGCATGATTAGTTAGATAGTGAATTAAGAGCCTCTTGTGCTGCTGGCAGATACTTTAGATAAGCACCTGTTCTGTAAACTGTCCATGCTTCAAAGCCTTGCATATCATAGATAAACTTAGCAGCTTTGCCATTAACTAATGGATCAAACAGTTGCTCATTTGAGTCTAACCCAAATTGACCTCTGCGCTCCTCTCCCATCATAAATCCAGGTCGATCCAACATATTTATTTGGAATAATCCATAGCTGTTATCATCTCCTTCTGTGTTATGTGCAAGAGGTCTACCACTAGATTCTGCCATTCCAATAGCTGCCATAATAACTGCTTCATCTTCCGTGAAATCAGAAGTTAAACTTATCTTTAACATATCTGATATTGTCTGTGTTCCTTCTGGTGGTTGATAGTTGTAAGGATCTGCGCTTCTTAGTTCTCCTGCATTAGCTACACTACTAAAAAAGAAAGATGTAGGTACAAAGGCAATACTAAACATAAGTTTTTCTAGTGTAGATAGTTGCTTTGGTTTAGTATCAGACATTGAATAATCCTCGTTTAGTTTCTTTTTGTCTTTTATTTGTATATCTGTAACTCTAGCTTTTGTAAGTTGATTCTTAAAAAATGTTTCTGCGTCTATACCAGCATCTATGCCTAATTTATTAATTAATTTACTTATGTCAGGATCTACTTTGCCTGTACTGTTGTAATCATCAAATAATTCCACTAGCACTTTTTGACTAAACATAGGTTGGTTGCTGTTATACATTGCCTTTAATCTTCCTGCTTCTTTATTGCTAATACCACTTTTATAGTTTCTACCTAAATATTGATTTTTAAAATCTTCTACTGAATTAAAAGATACCCCTACTGTGTCATCAGCCATAACTGTTCTAAATAATCCTAAATCTTCATCGTCTTTTAATTCTTTAAAATATTTAAGTAAATCCTCTTGTATCTGTCCGTCTGTCTTTTTTTCTTTAAGGCCGTTTTGTATTATTTCATCAGTATCGTTTATCATTTTTAATTCTGCATTATTAACAGTACCTAGCTCTTCTAAGGTGTAATCTGAAGATCCAGATTTAGAAGTTCTATAAAATCCATTTTCTCCATTCCATTTTTCTAATCTTTGTTTAATTAATTCATTAGCAAAATTTAGCGAAGGCGTAGCTATTCCTTCAACAATACTGTTTGTTTTGTTTATCATATCCATGCCAAATGTTTCTGGTATAGCTCCGCTGTTAGTTAAACGTGTAACCTTTTGTCTAAAGGCTATAGCAGATCTTTTTTTTCGAAATACTTGCCTGTATTCTTTTCTTATATCATTTTTAAGTTGCGTTCTTTCTGCACCAAAAAATAATGCGTCATTAGTTTTTTGTAAAGTGTTTGCATATTTTAAAACTGCTGCTTGATGCTCTAATGGTACTGTTGCAATAATCTCAGACTTTAGTTGTTCGTATTGTTCATTTGCTTCTTGCAATTTCAACCCTACTTCTGGGTTATCAAAGCCATCTGTTCCTGCTAATTCATCAATTTTTTTATATAAAGGTAATATTTGTTCCGTAAAACTTTCAGTTATTTTTATTGTTCCTTTTTGTTCCTGGGTAGTTTTGTTTAACTTTTTAAATTCTCCTAATGCTTTTGTATATGCAGTCTGTGTATTAATTAACCATCCTGGGTCTTGACCTTTATACCACCTTAAATTTTCATTAATAACTTGCGTATTAGTTTCTTTATCAAGTACTAACCTATCTTCTTTCTTGCCTGTCATTAGTTGTTCCCAGGGTTTAAACGCTTCTTCTGCCTCTAGAAATTTATTATTCTGCAAGCCGTGCATTAATAATTTTTGATTCCATTGAGTTAATATGCTTTCAATAAATTTATCTCTATCTTCTTTTGTTCTATATAGCTGCATAAATCTTGAGTCGTCTAAAATTGCATTTAATTGTTTAACTACATCATCTGGGCTACTTCCTACAATGTGCATCCCTGCAAGTGCATCAACATGAACTAAAGATTCTTTTTCATATACATCTTTGTTGTACGCTATAACTGCTTTTTCCTGCCTGTTTATATCATTTGCATAGGCAGATAAAACAGTAGCAGATACTTCTCTACCTTCTTTTTCTGTCAAAGGTATTATTGCGCCACTACCATCTCCATATACTGTATTTCTTCTCCATTCCAAATATGTAGGGTCATCAGGTCTAAGTGAATTTAATGGCACTTCTATTCCATTTTTTATCACCATTGCACCACCAGCTTTACTAGATAAAGTTGCAGCGTTAGATTGTATATTTATTATTCTGTTCTGCGACTGTAAGTGTGGTATTAGTAAATTATTTCTTGAGTCTATGTAGTCAAGCTGCTTTTCTGCTGCTTTCTTTTGTTCTATAGTAGCTTCTTTGCTCTCTCTAATTTTTTGTAGATTTTGTCTGGTATCTTGCAGTATTTCTACAGCTGATTTTTTACTGCCAATGTTTTGTAACGCAAGGCTTTTACTGTAATCTTTTGCCTTTGTATCTATCTGCTTCTGTCTTTTTGCAAGCGTACCACTTAACTGCTGTAGTTGAGAGTTAAATTGACCAAGTGAGTTAGCTAGGTTTTGTAAGTCTTTTGAGTTGTCAAACCCTACACTCATATCTGCAAACTGACCTAGCTGTAACTGAGGTGCGTTCATCCTCTCTACTTGCTGGTAAGTATCAACAATAGGAGCAGATACTTTTATTCCTGGAGCAGTAAGACCTTTAGTAGCAATAGTCGAGTCAACACCATACTGATTAAGCAACCTCCTTGATGTCTTACGGCTAGTGTCGCCTGTTGATTTGCCGAGAGAAAGTTTTGCCATTAGCCGTTTTTCATAATTTGATAGTTAACACCAGCATTTATTCCACCCATAATGCCAGCACCTATAGAGAATGGGCTTACGCTTACTTTCGGTCTAGGTACAGGTTTCATTGGATCAAGAATAGTTTTCTTAAGATATGGAGATATACTTGCAATTCTACTTGCACGTTCTGATATAAACCCTCTCTTTTCTGATTGCACTCCAGCTGTGGCAAAAGCCAGGTTAGTGTCTGTATAGTAGTCGAACTTACCTAACTCCCTGTTTACATCTGCAAGTAAGTTAGCAACATTAAGACCTGACCTACCTGTAGCAAGAATTGTACCCTCCTGTCTCTTAGCTTCTAAAGCTGCTTCTCTTGTTTCCTGGGCTGACTGTTGTTGTAACTGCCTAATCTTTTGGTTAGCGTCATTCATCTTATTTGCTTCTGCTATCAATGCTAATTCTTCGTTCTGGAACATCTGTTCGTTTCTTAATGCTTCCTGGTTCGCCTCATAGTTTCTCTGGTTTTGCGCAGAGAGCATATTAAATTCATACTGAAACTGATCGCTCATATTTTGAGCTTCTATCTGTCTATTCTGTGCAGCTGTCTGAGCAATAGACTGACCTATGCTCATAATTCCACTAAAGATACCAATAGCAACTGCGGTACACATAGTTAGATTTTTACAAATTCATAAAAGGGTCGACCTTCATACCCAAATGTTTCATGTTTTTTTATTATGGTAAACCCCATAAATGTTAACCACCTAAGATGTACTGTGTTTCGTGCATCT
>VTLG01012158.1_pt1 | contig 16689 bp, 30 predicted proteins | sample 4694571 | NCBI WGS metagenome assembly VTLG01 (sample SAMN12604809, study PRJNA352737) | marine metagenome | biome: ENVO:00000447; feature: ENVO:00000209|ENVO:00000569|ENVO:01000036; material: ENVO:00002151; isolation source: viral sequences binned using virsorter ...
ACACTACCAAACTTTCGATGCTTCACCACGGTGCGATACGACAGGTTCATCAGCAGTTGCAAGATGTTAAAGAATTTTACGAGGATAAAATCGCCGCACTGGAACAGCGGCTACTCAGGCTGGAGGCTTAATCATGGCGGTACAAGGCACAATTGAAACGATGGGCGGCTTGACCGCTACTAACGCATACCTGCGGATTTCGGATCTGACGCTGAAGAAGATCGTCAGCGATGGCGATGACAATAACAAGTGGCAACTGACGTACGGCGTATTCTGCTACGTCAACGCCGATGCAAGAACCAACAACCCCCAAACGCGTCTTGTTGCGCCGAGCGTGGATCGGTTTAAGATCATCAGTGACGATGAACCAAGCGACCCGATGAACGCAGCATATGCGAACCTAAAGACGCAATCCACTGTATCGAATGCGTCGGATTTAGTGTAAGCGTGGACGTTGACGCGATCATATCCGCAGTCGCTCTCGCGTTGGTTGCTCTTATCGGCGCTAACACCTGGTTGCTGCTGTCGGTGCGCGACAAGATCGGCGGCGTAGATCGCCGTGTAGAGGCGCAAGGCCAGAGGCTGACGAAGCTGATCGAGTGGGTAGAAGGGCAGGGCAACAAGCGACGGGCAAAATGAAAAATCGCGTCAACTGGGGCAATCTGCCGCCCGACCCCGATGGCATGACGTTTCAAGATTGCAAAAAAGCTTATCGGATGCTTTGGTCGCAGGCCCAGGAAGCGAAGCGCATGAAGCGTGCTGCCGACGCGACTGCCAGAGCAAGGGCAGAGCAAGCACGACAGTCGGCTAAAGATTTGAAAAAGGCCAAGGGCGAGATCGTCACGCTGACGAAACAAGAACACGCCAAAAGCAAGGAAAAGTCCAGCGCCGCCTACGCCAGCACCGCCGCCACGACGCTGATCATATTTTACCAGGTCGTCGAGGTGTCGGGCGGCTGGGGCAAGTGGTCGCCGGTGTTTGAACATGAGGCAACAATTGGATGTCTACAGGTCGCCATCGGCAGCGCCTTTGCGTGGGCGATGCGGCCGCTACATTAACCCCCCAAACGATGGAGAGATGACATGACCGTAAGCACGCTGGAAGAGAAGATCGCGGAGATGCAGGAAAACGCCCAGGAAGCCACCCAGGCGCTACAGGCCGCCCAGCAGCGGGTCGTAGAGCTACAGGCGCTCCTACAGCGTCAGACAGGCGCTCTGACGGCCTTGCAGCAGTTGCAGGCCGAGAGGGTCGCGGAAGGAAACGGAGCCATTAGCGGCGAGGAGGCGGCCGCAGAACTGGAGGAGATCTCAGCATGATTGTTGGACTGGTCAAAAATATTGTGGACAAGGTGCAGAGCCGTAAGCTGGCCGTGACGGCCGTTGCCGGCGTGGGGGCCGCTACCGGTGCTATCGACCTTACGTGGCCGATGGCAGCGGTAGCGATAGCGTATGTCGTCAGTCAGGCGGTAGTCGACGCTACAAGAAGCTGACGGCACAAATTGCAAATTGGATGTTACTCACTGGTGTAAGCGTCAATTTGCAATTGGCTACGCAGGTACCGCGCAACGTACTGATTTAAGTCATCTGCGGTCATGCAATGCGCTTCTCTGCCTGTAATAGACTTGTCGCCAGTGTAACGGCGTATGCTGGCGACAAGTCGGCGTTTCTCATCGTGGGGTGCGTCTTCGTAGTCGATTGGTACGTCAGGTACAGGATGATACTGTAGCGTAAGGTCATCTTCCATGCCCATCAGCTTTGTGCTGGCGACCACTGTATTGCCGTGGTATACCAGGCGCGGCACAATCGCTTGCATCGCCAGCTTGCGCTCGACGTTGTCTTTCGATGCCAGTTGACGCTTGATTGATCGGACAAGCTTCAAGACATCTGTCAGTTTAACCGGCTTGTCGTCGACTTGACGCATCGTCGATAGTTGCACATCCAACTCGATAATTTCTTCCTTGATCTTCGTCATCCGTTCTTCGATCTGCGCCTGCGTTATCGTACCCTCCTCGATCTGATCCAGCAAGCGTTCCTGGCGCATATTTGCTTTAGCGCGTTGTGCCTCTAAGCGATTTCTCGCTGCCACAACATCGCTTTTAGCGCGTTCGCTGTTTACAGCCGCAACCGCTTCTCGTAAAATTCGCTCGTCAAATAGCTCTTTCTCCAGAGCGGCCAGCAATATCTCTAAAAGACGATCTTCTTTGACCGTCGTTATATTGCAACGATCATTCTCGCATCGGTAATAATGCAACTGCGTAGGTTGTGACTTTGTGCCGCCGGCGCTAGTCCTATGAATCATCGGATTGCCGCATTGACATCGCAAGACGCCCGTAAATACGTGATTGCCAGTGACGCCTTTGTTCTGCGTCTTCATCCTCGACTTCAATGAGCGTTGTACGCGCTGAAACGTCGTCTTTTCAATTATTGCTGGATGCGCGTCTTTAACTTCCAATACTCTTTCGCCCGTTCGCTTTGAATGCACGACGCGGTTGCCGGTGTAATTTTCATTCTTCAAGATGCCGGCGATTCGTGCCTTGTGCATATTGACGCGCCGACTGATCTGCTTCAGCGAATAGCCGTCTAACGACATCTGATATATCTGCCGCACATCGTTAGCGGCCTCATCGTTTATCGCCAACTTATAATATTTTCTGTTCTCCGCTTCGATAATTTCTAATTTGTACCCGTGCGGCACTGCCTTTGGGTTTGTCCAATATCCTTTCAGCGCCGCCGTATGAATTCCGCGTATGCAAGATGCTGATAAGGTCCGCAGAAAATTAGCGTCTTGAACTTCTATTAGTCGCTCTATCACAGACGCATATGGACCCTCTGGTATTTGTTCCGATATTGAGACGACTCTGACGCCGTTCTTTTTAAGCAGTGCCTTATGAATCATCGACTCGTCTTCATTACGCATAAAGCGACTAAAGGCCCAGCAAATGATAACACTAAACGGCGGCTTTTTTCGCAGCGCAACGCTCATCAAGTCTTGTAGCGCCGGCCGATTTTCCGTTTCGCCGGTTATCGCTTTATCCGCGTACACAAATTCATCGGCAAAATGGTAGCCATTCTCGCGGCACCACTGCTCCATTTCGCGGCGCTGACCTTCAAGCGGAAGTTCGTTCTTAACTTGTTTGCTGCTGCTGACGCGCAGATAAAATGCAGCGATGGGCGTACTGGCTATCATATCAACCCTCCTACAAGGTCGGCCTACGCTTTTTGAGGTGCAGACACCAGGCCGGCGTAGGAGGTCGGCTTTTCGGAGATCACCCTAGGTGCCTGCATTACCGACCTATTATAGCGACGATCGCGTGCTTTATCAAGCGCCGCATCGATCTCATCGTCACTCATCTCGTCCAACTTTTCCAGTATGCCGGCCTCGCGTGCGTCTAAGATTACGCTGGCGACAAACTCGATCCAAGCGTCTGGCACCCTGGCGTCGTCGTCACTCATGCGTATGCTCCAGCGGCTGGCAGACCGCTTTGCGGCGCACGACGACCTCGTAGCTGTCGGACAGCTTTATCTTGCCGCGGTCTTGCGCCAGGTAGCCCTTATGCCGCAGGGCGACGATATGATGCCGTATCGAGTTCGTCGATTTGAGCGACAGCGTTGCCATCAGTTCGCGGTACGATGGAAACGTATGGTGATGCTGGATATATTTGAAGATCGAGTCTAGGACGCGCTGCTCATGCGGCGTCAGTTGCGTCGTATCTACGTCGGTGGCAGTCATCTAGCATACTCCGGCGGGTTGGTCAGGGTGTCGGCGATAGTGGCGGCAGATGCGCCGTGCGGCAGCGTAGACAGCCACTGCCGATATTGCCCAGGCGATAAGTCGTACCACGGTGCGTCCTCGTCGGTTAGATGGCATACGGCCAGCGCGGTCATGTCGGTGCGAAAAAAAATCACGAAGAACGGCACCTGCATACGGCCGGCGAGGTGCCGCAGCTTGCGGCCGCTAAACGAGTTCCAGAGACGGCCGGCTACCGACTTCTTATTGTTGTCATTGAGTTCAGCGTGCGACGTCAACTCCAAGACGCAGAGCGGTTGGCCGCTGCGCCACTCGATCTGGTCGACATCATGTACCGCACCATGGTCCCACTCGTATCTCCAGGCTTTGTACGGCGCGGCTTTGTCGGTCCATCCGTATTTACGGGGTTTCAATAGTCGCTCCGTTTGTAGGGGTCGAGAAACGAACGGCGCTTGCTCTTGCTTTTGGTCTTAGGCTTGGCCGATGGGCCCTGTTTGGCATCCATGGCTCTCGACAACGCGATGGTGTCGCTGAAAGCGTCGTGTATCCGCTGCCGCTGCTCCGGCGTCGTGTGCTTCTGCAAGCGGCGGTTGATGGTCCTGGGGTCGATCTTGAGTAGCTGGTGGTACACGGTGTCGGTCGTCGCAAACCGCCACTCCAAGCAGAGGTGCGCCAGGTTCTCGCGATGCTCGTCTTCTGTCGGGCCGGTAAGCTCCATAAACTCGCAGCGGCCTTTGATGTTTCGTATCGCTGACTCCAGGACCGCTGCGGCCAAGGCTTTGTGACCATCCCAGGTTCGCCTATACCGGTGATGAAGTCTGCGCTTGTGATCTTCGTCAGGCATCGAATAGCTGTCCTTGTTCAGCTACGGCGGCGGCGGCGGCGACGCTTTCTTCGCTCTTCCAGGTCGACCACGTTCGCTGGCTGGTGCTGTATTTGAACCCCGCCCGACGTAAGGTCTTGAGCGTCACATCCGGCAGTTTCGACGGCGGCGGCGCTTTGATGGTGTGTATCGTCGCTACCTCTATCGGGTTGTTGCGGCGCTGGTCGCTTTGGTCGTTCTGGCGCTTCAGCCACCGTACCTCCTCCTCGATCACCTCGCATAGCACCGACACCTCCATCGAGGAAGTCGACGAATCCGTACGCAGCAAGTCGGCCAGGCACTGGGTCGCCCACGCTAGCGTCTGAGAGCTGGTTTCCGGCGTTGATAACATCTCGTTTGCGGTCAAGAGCTTCGCTAATGTCATTTCGCGCTTGTACTGCTCTGAGTCTTTTTCTGGCATTTTTCACCATGTCGCTGAGTAACTCGCCGGCGCAGTGGAACGACTGACCGTCCGGCAGGTAGTAGGTGTAGGTCGGAAACTTGCGCTTGCGGCTGTTGAGCAGGGCGTCTTCGTTGGCCGCGCCAAAGGTGTAGCCATGCTTGAGGTCGCTGTAGATGGCGCGTTTCGACCAGCGTTCCAGGTCGAGGCCGTCGATCAGTTGCACCGCGTCCTTAAGCGTGTGAGCGATGTTGGTCATTCCGGTGCTCCTCCGCTGCTAATCTGGTGATAGCCATTCGATAGAAACGGCCGGCCGCCATACACCTTGATCTCTTTGACGGGGGCGATGGTGCCTGCGGTGTTACGCGGATCGCCGGACAACCGAAAGCAATACCGGCGCTCCATACCGCGACCGATCTTATAAACCCTGGCGTTTTCGGTCATGTGCCGCGCCGCCGTCTCTGCGTTGGCGATGCAAAGCTTTAAGTCGTTAGCAATAGTTTTATCTGTCATTATGTCCTCGTCTTAGTCGCCGTGGACGACCTGCGCGTCGACCCAGCGCCGCAATTCCTCTTTCGGAATACGCACGTAGTGGCCGATTTTACGCGCTGGAATCTTGCCCTGACGCGCGTTGCGGTAGATCCAAGCCTTTGACATTTGCAACAAAGCGGCGGCTTCGTCGACTGTCAGAAATTCGTCTCGTTCCATTACTTGTTTCCTTGTCGTTGATCGTCTTAGTCGCAGTGATCGCCGCGCCATCCGACGCAGTACCAGCTGCCGTCGCCGTCCTGCGTCGGCGGGTCGAACGTCGTAGACCAGCCAGCAGTAGGATAGCGGTCGTGATAGTCGTCGCGCTTTACTACTACTTCTTTTTCTGTCAATGCTTCCAGCCTGACGCAGATCATATCCACCTTCTCCACCAGGCGGTCTGGAGTTGTTTGTTGTGCTTCGCCAGGCCGTCGAGGCGGTCGTTGACGGCGGCTAATGCTTCTTCGTGCGACTTCTTAAGTGCATCGAGTTCTTTCTTAGCCTTTGCGTCGTTTTTTGCGTCGCTTTTGGCGTCGTATCGTACGTGCGTGCGTCGTAGTTTGTGCTTCCATTCGGCTTCCAGTTGATCCATCCGGTCCTCGATGCATTTGACGCGGGCTAACCATTGCTCCAACTGCTTGGCTATCGCCTGGTCGTCCGGCGCAGTCGCACCGTTGGTCGGCGCAGTGGTATGCTTGTCCAGCAAAGTTGTCAGGAAAGCGTTTTGCTTTTGGTTAGCTATGGCCGCTGCGACTCTGAACTCGCGTGCAAACTCTGGCGGCACGCGGAAGTTGAGTCCGACGTTTTCGGTTTCCGGCGTCACCGTTGTGTTGTCGGTTGGCGCTTCTGGCTTGGGCATATCGCCAGTAACAAACGCGTGCATCTCATGCCGCATTTTTCGGTATTTCAGGCGGTTGTCGTTGCGCCTTTCTTTTTGCCAGAGTTTGCCGTTTCGTAATCGCGACCAAGTGGTTTTCGACACCCCAAATAGAGCGCCGATATCTCTGTCGAGCGCCGCATGATTGCCGCGCTTGCCTGCTGCTGTTCGCTTTACGCCCAACTTCGCCTCGACGGCGGCCGCCAGTTGCATCGCTTCTGCGTTGAGTTCGTCCGGCGTCAACTGCTCAAACGGTGGCAGTTGGCCGTCGGCCGGCGGCAACGGCAAGCTGTCGATGTAGTTGTTCATCCTTCGTCCTCCTGCGGCCAGATACGCACCAGACAGCGCGGCCGCTCCTTGTCTATTTGGAAATGGTCTTTGAAACCGACGATGTTGCGCCAGCCGTCGTCGGCCAGCACCCCGGCTTTAACCAGGCCGTCGATAATGAACTTGCTGCCGATGCTGCGGATGTTATCGGGGTCACGCCGCCGGTCCTTGGCAAACCAGGTAAACTCCAGCATCACCGGTGTTTCGACGGGTCGCAGCTGGGCCTCTCTACAAAGCCAGACGACCTTGTCGGTCCAGCGGCGCTTCTCTTTGCTGTAGGCAGACCAGTGGCCCTTCATCGCGTTTGAAATCGCGTTGAAGTCGGGCATCTTGCCGTCGACCGTTAGCTCTTGCATGGCTAAAACGGCAGGTCGTCGTCTGCTGGGTTAGCTGGTGCTTCCTGGGGTGGCGGCGGTGCCGCTGGGGGTTGTGGAGGTGGCGCTGGTGCCGGCGGTGCCGTCTCCTGCTTGAGCAGCAGCGTCAGATCGGTACTGCGGCTCAACTGGATCATCATCGTCGCGGCCAACGCCTGTATCTCATGCGGCTCGACCTTACGCTCGATCTCAAAGTTGAGGTCGGCGTAGATCTTTTCTGCCTGGGCGACGCACCGCTTGGCGGCAGACGCTACGCCGCGCCAGATTTCCAGAGCGTCCTCACGCGACCCAGGAGCAGCCATAACCGCCCCTTGCGGTTGAGGCGCAGCAGGCGGCGTCTGAGGGGCGCTGGGGGCCGCAGGAGCGGCAGCAGGAGACGCCGCAGGCGGCTCCGGTGTAAACTCTACAGCAGGGCGCTCCGTGCCATCGACGTTAAGCACCTGCCAGCGGGTGATCTCTTTGTTGTTCTCATCGAGTTCGACGGCCTTGGTGATGGTGACGTAGCACTGCGGCCCGATGCTGCGGATCTGTAATTCGCGGTGCAGGCCAGGCGTGGCGAAGAGCGACTTTTTGACGTCGCCTTCTTCCACGCTGTAGAGGTACGACGGCGAATAGCCTTTTGTTGAGGGTATCTCTTTGCAATCGCCGTACGGAAAGTAGACCTGCACCGGCGTATTCGGCAGAAACGTGAGCTTGGGTGGGTAATTGCCTTGGGCTTGTGTCATCGCCACACCTCCGCGATAAGCGTCGGCAGTATCTGGACGGCGAGGACAGCGGCGCAGACGACGAGCAGCGCACCGCCGCAGAAGTTCCAGCGGCTGGTGCCTTGGGCCTGGCGTAGATGTTTAGAAAGGTTCTGCGGAATGGGCTGGCCGTGATGGTCGTAGACGACCGGCGGCCTATCTTCGCGCTTGACTATAGCACGTTTGTGCGGTAAGTTGGAGGACATAATCTTCCTTTCCTTAGTCGGTTTGGGGGGTTTGAATTAGCCGCTGTCGAGGCTGCAACCTCGATGGCGGTTTTTTATTTGCTTATAGTGCCGTCCTTATGCCCAGTATGCCAATGGCCCGGTTCAAGACTTTCGCAGGTTTGGCGTAATCGATGATCTCATTCCAGGTCGTATCGAGCGTCCAGATCTCAGTCGTCGAAACGTAACGCGTCTCAAAGCGGCGCGGCACGGCGGCAGCTACCGCCATCGCGTTTGTTTTGGTTTCGATATACGCCGTGCGTGCATACGTGACAATGGTCTGTTCGCCGTGCGGCCACGCCTGGAGCGGCGTCATCGCCACAGACGCATGGTTCGCCGCCTCCTTGGCGTTAATCGCTATTTCTTCTGCCAGCGTCACCGGCTGCAACGGCGGCGTGGCGTGCAGCGGTTGGGCGACGTTGGATTGCAGATACGATAGTCTATACTCGTCGCTGGCAAGCGGCGTCAGCGCCGCTAATCCAATATCGCCGGCGTGTAAGTGCAGGCAGAAAGCAGTGATCAACTCATCGATTTGGTCGTAGCCCGTCAGGCCAGGATACAGCGGCAGGTCGGTATCAAGTAGATCGTTGAATTCCATGCCCAACGCCGCAGCGATGCGCTCGTAGACATCGACGTCGATGGTGTCGCCCTTGCCGCTGACAATGCGACTAAGCCGCGTCGTCGACACACCGACCCGACCGGCGAACGTCTCTTGGGTGTGGCCCTGCGCTACTAACTTCGCTTTTATGCGCTGGCCGATAAGGACTAATCGTTGATGTTTTTCGGTCAATTTAGATCCTCTGCCAAGGTTGTGCAGAGTATTATCGCAGATTACAGACGCAATCGCAAACACTTTATATTGCGCTGAACGCAATAATTGGGCTAAAATGCGGCCGATTTAGTCGGTGTGCGGCCGCCGCGATGTCGTTAGTCGCCGTGATGTATGCTATTTACGTCCGATTTTCATTTTTATACGACATTGCACTCAGCGCAATAAAAATATAGCACCGGTGTAACGACAGCACCTGCACACATGTATACTGTACGAATTTGCGGTCATTCGCACAACCGTTTAATCGAAATTAATTAAGCTGGGGGGCAAAACGAGCGAAACAGCGCAGTGCTACGTCGGAATGCGGCGATAATCGGAGGGCAATGTACAACTGCGAACCATAAAAAAAGCGGCCACGACAAGAAGATCTCGCCGCAGCCGCTACCCATTAACTCTACTCTAGGAGTAGTGTCAATCGGAATATAACAGATCGGTCGCCGGTTTCAAAGCCAGCAGGATCTTCGCCAGTTGCTTCGCCGGCCCAGGCGGCTCAATGTCTTCGCGTTCCCACCGGCTTACCGTCATCACGTTGACCCCCATCAAGACCGCGAATTCGGCTTGCGTCTTACCCAGTTGCTTCCGCACGGCGCGTAGGTCGTCGTAGCTGGTGGCACCATCGAGCTTGTCTTTATTCAGTTCCATGCGTAATCGTCGCTCCTCTTCTGTTAATTTCTTGTACAATCTGCTGATATAATGCTGCCGACCGGCCCAATCGATCTGCTGCTACGACGGCCAGTACATCGCCGGCGGCCAAGCTGTCGATGGCGTCGCGTAGCCCTTGGTGCGTCGTCAGGCCGCTGCCGGTGTCGCGGTAGACGCGGTCTATCGGCATCGCTGCCGCTATCTCGTCCTCCTGCGCTTGCTGCGCCTCCTTGGACGGTCGCGCCGTCCTGACGTAGGCGACGATCATGGCTATTGCTCCTCGCTGATGTCTTGCCAAACAGGACGGTGATTCATGTTAAGAGCGTCGGCACGCTTGACGGCAATGCGAACGAAATCGCCAGGTAGGTAAACGACGGCTAAATGCAACGTGGTGCCTTGGAACATCTGCGCCCTAGTGGCGGCTCGTTTTGCGCCGGTCAGCGTTTTCGCCGTCAATTCCTGCCACAAACAATCCGCGTTGGCGTCATTGACAGTTGCGGTGGCTTGTGTTTCTGCGACGTAGTACGTAGCCATGGCTATTGCTCCTCTGCGGCAAGCTCGTCGCGCACTTGCGTCAGGTATTCGGCCATGCCGACGACGGTGCAGTCGAAGTGTTCCTCCGTCGATTTGATTTCCTCCGCGATAATCGTCTCAAGCTCTTCGTCCGTGGTTGTCGCCGTGATATCAGTTGTCTCCTCTGCGGAGAAATTTTGGAACACGTCGGCCGCTGTCCAGACGCCACCAGAATCCGTGGACCACTGATCGCAGATCCGTTCGATCTCGGCGTCGGCGTCGTCGGCCTCGGCGCTGTCGAGATACCCGCGATAGTTCGAGCCGTCCCACCGGATGTCGGCGCCGGCCAGAACCTGCTTGGCCAAGGGCTCGATGAGATCGAGCAGCCGGTTAAGCTCGTCAGCCGTGAGGTCTTGGTTAATGCTGTAGCGCCGCACGATCTTGTTCCAGACGCGCATGGGTACGGCGCTACCGATTTCGCCGCTATAATCGACCTCGACTACACCGCTCTCCAGGTCGATCTCCAAATATGCCGGTTGCGGCTCAAACTGCCCGTCGTATTGGTGAAACAACGGGTGGCGAATTGCGGTGTCGATTTTCTTGATCGTCAACGTAGCCATGGCTATTGCTCCTCCTTCGACCGGCGCAGTTCAAAGCGCAGGTGCTTGCAGTAATCGGATACGCCGGTGATGGTGCAACCCTCGCCGGTCGCGTAATCAACCATCGCAGCACCAATCGTCTCCAGATCGTCGTCGGTGCTATCTGCGGTGATGTCATACTCAGCGCAGGGGTCGATGCCCTGCATCCAATCCTCGACGCCCAGGACGCCATGCGACTCGGTCAGACGGTCGGCGCACATCCGCTCGACATCCGCGCACACTCCATGACGCAGTCGCTGCCATCGCTCGTGATATACAGCGTCTTTTAGTGCCACATCCAAATGAAATCCAACATCATCCAATAATTTATTGATCTCATCTTGCGTCAGATGCGGTGAGATCGAATACCGCTGCCGTTTGCCCTCGAAGACGTCCATCGGCACACCGCCGCCGACCTCGCCGCTGTAGTCGGCGCTGAGACTGCCATCACGTGTGTCGTGTTCGATGAACGCCGGTTGCGTGTTCAACTGGCCGTCGTACTGCTGCCAAAGCGGGTGCAGATCGTCAGTCTCAAGATGCGTAATCTTTACGTATGCCATGGCTATTGCTCCTGCTTGGGGGGTAAGGTGATATAATCGGTGGCATTGTCGTCCATCATGTTGCGGTCCTCGAAATACCGCATCGTGGTCTTGAGGTCGGCGTGGCGCAGATGCCCCTGCACCTGCTGCGGTTTGGCACCGCCTTCTAGCGCGAGGGTGGCGCAGGTATGGCGAAAGGAATGGGCGGTCAGTTCGACGCCGGCGCGACGGCCGTAGTACTGGCAGATCTCGCGCACCGACGCGTACCGCAGCTGGCCGGCGTAGTTGTTGTGATTAATCGAAACGAAAACCCAATCGCTTTCGATGCCGGCGTCAGCGGCCGCCTCGCGCCAGGCTTCAATCGCCTGGACGACGACCGGCGCGAGTTTTACGTGCTGCATGACGCCGCTCTTGGTCGCCGGTAGTTGCGCGACGGTATGGCCGGCTTCGACGATCAGATCGGTCCAGCGGATAGAAGCCGCCTCTGCGCGTCTCAGGCCGCCGTAGAGCAGCGTCAGCAGCAAGGCGTAGTCACGATGCCCTTTGAGCGCGTTGCGCTGGCTCTGAGCGTCTGAGAGCATCTGCGCGAGCACATCGCTATCAATCGCTTTGCCAATGGCGGCGCTATCGACGCGGAAGCCCTTCACGACCGCAGGGTCGGCCGGAGAAACATCGACGATGCGCAGGGCAATCAGCCGCCGGAAGAAGGCGCGTATCGACGTCAGCTTGCGGTTGATCGTCGATGGTTTGCGGCCGGCCGTCACCAGCAGATTGCGGTACGTCTCGACGTCCTCGATCGTAATCGACTGCGCCTGGTCGGCCGTCACCAGCGTCGTGCCAAAGAATTCGGCAAGGTCGCTGGCGTAGGCCGTCCTTGTGGCGTCCGACGTCTGCGCCGACAGAAACGGCGCGACGAGGTCGGTCGCATGGTGGGGTAAGGTGACGACGGTCATTTGCTATCGTCCTTTCCTAGCTCTGCGACGCATTCGGCGCGGAGGTCTTCGATGAGACAATCCAGTTCAGACTCAAACTGGGTGCCGACTGCCGACATCATCGACGGGTCGCGTTCGACCTGTAGCCGGCGGTAAAGCGTCTGTATGCTGACGAGGTCGGTCAGTATCTCTTGTTTCGTCATGGCTAGTCCTCCTGCTCTGCGTCGCCGTTGCCAGCCGGCAAGAATACGTGCCCGACGGCGAACTCGTAGGCTTTGTCCATCTCAGCGTGGGCTTCGTCAACGATGCGGCGGTCGTCGGGCAACGGGCCATGGACAGCGGCGAATGCGTCGATCATCGCTTGGTTGTCATCGCAATAATCAGCGGCAATGTTGTTCCAAGTCGCCGTCGGTTTCTCCATCAACGATGTCTGCTGATCGAAATACAGCGCACACATCTCCGAATACTGATTGGCGTGCGCCGTGCAATCGGCCTTGTTGTCGATCAACCACTCTCGCACCGTCAGCGCATACTGTAGGCCCAGCACGGCGGTCAGCGCGTCGGCGTAGGATTCGGTCGTGTAGGGGCCGTCGTAGAAGATGTTATTAAGAGATGACGGCCGATCATACTGGTCCGCATACAACGTCGGCCAACCGTCCGCATCTGTTTTGTCATTACGCGCAAAGACGGCGAAGCGCAAATGATCTTCGTCCTCGCGTAGCGCCGGATCTTTGTCATCGACAAACAACTGCACATACCAACCGCCGTCGGTCGGCTTTGTCATTACCGACGGGGCAACGTCGTTGCCGGATGACGATTCGATCATGCCGTCGGGCAGGTCGATGTCCTGCATTATTTGTTGCGCCCATCCACTTAGCTTTGCCATGTTGCTCTCCTTAGATCGAGTTAATGGATGCCAGTATGATAGGCGTATTACAGGGCAATGTCAAGATATATTTTTACTGGCACTGAACTATGCATATTTGTGATGATCCAATCTAATCCAATCCAATCGGTTTCACTGCAATCCAATCCAATCCAAATGACCTGGCGTGGCGGCGCTCCAGGCGCGGCAGGTGCGGCAAAAATAGGGGTAAAACGGCGCGACGGCCGGAGACGATGCGACGACGCGACGACGACAAACGGCCGCAACAAATCGACGTCGCCGGCGCAAATACCGCTTGACATTCTATATAGAGTATGCTTAGAATTAGAGACACCCATTAACTTTATTCTAGGAGTGTTTGATATGCATAGGAAAGAAGGGCTAGAGATTGCCGGATATGCAGCGGCCGGCGACGCCGTAAACTTGCGCGACGGCTTGGCGTCGATAGTAGACGCCGGCGACGCCGACAAGCGCGGCACTTGGGCTTATTTCGCTAGTCGGTTTGTGGCTTGGCTAGACGCCGGAACGCCGGAAGATACGCCGTTTGCGGTTTGGTTTTTAAAGGGCAATGTCAAACTGCCGTTTGCGGCCTTTAGCGCCGCGCCTATTGTGACTTGTCCGGGCGCCGGCGCTTGTGCATTAGACGGCTGGTGCTATTCGCTAAAGGCGTGGAGATATCCGGCCGCGTATTTTCGGCAGATACAGAATACGTATTTACTCACTAAATCGGCCGGCCGTCGTATAGTCGCCGACGCTACAAATGCATTGCCGCCGGATATAGCTTGTAGGCTGTATGTAGACGGCGATTTTGCAAGCGTCGCCCAAGTGGCTTTTTGGATGTCGCTAATACGCAAACGGCCGGATCTAAGCGTTTACGGCTATAGCAAGAGTTGGCGTCAATTGCTGGCCTATGACAAGGTCGGCGGCTTATGGCCGGATAACTATTGTCTTAATTTGAGCAATGGCGGCAATGCCGAAAACTTGCGGCCGGCCGTCGCACAATTGCCCATTGTTCGCGGCGATTTTTTGGCCGTCGATATCGACAAGCGTTTGGCCGGCAAATACGGTACGAAAGAGTATAAAGCGGCCGTACGCCAAGCGGCCGCCGACGCCGGCATAAGCCGGCCGTTTGTGTGTCCAGGTAAGTGCGGTAGTTGCACCAAGCGCGGCCATTTATGCGGCCGGCCGGAGGCTGCCGGCGTAAACGTCGTGATTGGGGTTCACTAATGGCCGGCTGGATTGAGGCACTTGTAGAGGCGTCGCCGTTTATTTTACTTTGGATTTGCGCTGTACGCGCACAAAAAAAGGAAGGTCGATAATGCCAAAATTTAACGAAATTAAACCGGAACACCGGCCGTACGGCACGGCCGCCGATGACGATAGAGGCACGGAATACGTCGCGTCGATACACACCAACCAAACCGGTGGTATGTGTATGGTCGACATCGTCGTGTTAAGGTCGGGGCAAGTAATAACGCTTAACGACGAATGTCTAGTCGTTTGGCCGTCGCTCCAAGCTTGGGAAGATTCTTTTGAGACCGGCGACGGTGGGGCTGCCAGTATAGATCTATACGCGCTAAAAAAACAAGAAGAATACGAGTCGGACGATGCCGACGTATAGATTGCAAAAGGTGGTTACGACGGTATACGAGATCTACGTAGACGCCGACGACGACGAACAAGCGGAAGAAATAGCCAATAGCGGCGACGACGCCGGCGACGATATAACCGATCCGGGCGATTTTCCGCTATTCGTTTGGGATGGGCAAGAGCCCGACGAATAGACGCCAAGCCCATAGACGCCAGCAAGCGCCCGACGGCCGTAGACGCCGGCGGGCGCTTTTGTATGCCTGGTGGCGACGGTAGACGGCCGCAAGCGGTAGACGGCCGGAGACGGCCGGCGGTAGGGCTTCGAGTTGCGCCAGCGACGGTTGTAGACGGCCATAGATGGGCCGTCGACGGCCGACGTCGCCGCTAGTCGCCGGACGTCGGACGATACCGCTACACCGCCGGACGACGTCGCTGGCCGTGCATTGATACGCCGTCGCGCAATCGCACACAATCGCCATCAATCAATTCGCGCCCGTTCAATATGGCCGGCGCTTGGCCGGCGCTTGGCCGGCCGGCTGGCGGCCGTTTGGCCGTTTGCGCGACGATATACGGCCGGCTGCCGTCGATAATTGGCAATATAGACGGCCGTTTTCTTGGCACTTAATCAGCTACATTGGATTCAATTAATCTGTTTTTTGCCGCGGATCTGCGCTCGAGCAGGTGAACCGACCAGGGCCGGCCTTAAACGGAATCGAACCCGAATATACTCGCCTACACACGCGCTCCGTCTGGTACCACCGCGACCATCGCCCATACGTATGCCTCGTCTGTAACTACCGTCTCACACGTACGCCTCGTCAGCTACCATCGCCCCCCACGGCGTTTACGGCCGACCCCCGTACATTGCGCTAGAAAAAGGCTAGCGCACATCGCCCTGCGTCGTGTACGACGAGCGGTTCGTCTGCTCCGGCTGTTTCCGTCGGTTACGCTGAACCGCTCTACGTTGAGCGTCGGCGTACGGCGGCGTACGACGTTTACGTACGTAACGTACGCCTAGTCGGACGTTCTCTTACCAACTTCTTTTTGACGGTGGTTTTCTAGCGTTAGTACGGCGTTAACGTACGTACCGGCGGTAAACGGTGAGGCCTGCGGCGTTCTAGCGGCATCGGTCGACGCTCACTCCGTTCGCGTCTCCCTCGCCGCAAGGTATATCCATTTCGTGATCTTGTCAAGTCCGTAAAACGCTCCATGGCTCTAACCATCTGTTAATTATACGTTTGTTCATTGAACAGGGTGTTCTATTGACAAGCCTTCTGGTAATACGAGATTTAGAGCATGAACGTTAGTGCAGGTGCTGTTCAAACGTATACCGCCGACACCTGGCCGGCGAACCGCTGGCCGAATTTCAGCTTTGCGGAGATGGCCTGCCGTGAGACGGGTGAGTGTCTTCTGGACGGCGCTTTGATGGATGCGTTGCAGCGTGTCCGCGCTATCTGTGGTCCGATGACGGTGACGAGCGGTTACCGGTCGCCGCGCCATTCGGTTGAGGCGGTGAAGAAGCGTCCGGGTAGTCATACGCTGGGCAAGGCCGCCGACATCCGCTGCGCCGGCACCCAGGCGTTTGAGATTTTGCATACGGCCCTCGATGAGGGCTTTACCGGCATCGGCATCGACCAGCGCGGCGAGGACCGGTTCCTGCACCTCGATGTCATTACGCACTTAGACGATTTTCCGGCGGTTCGGCCGACGATCTGGAGCTATTAGTGGCGTTATCCGAGAAACAGCTTGAGGCAGTGCAGCTGGTCGTCTTGGACCGGTGGAACCCGAAGCTCGTTAACGACAAGATCGCCAGGACGGTCGGCGTCGAGAAGTCTACGGTCTTCCGGTGGCGCAAAGACCCTGAGTTCGACGCCGAATTGCAAAAACAGCTGGAGCGCGACCGTCAGGACTTTGATATGGTTCCTTTGGCGTGGCGCAAAAACCGCGTGCTGGCGCTGGAGCGGCTCTACGACAAGATCGACGACCAGCGGGTGAGCCTTAAGATCAAGGTTTTGAAGGAGATACGCGAAGAAGT
>VTLG01014187.1_pt1 | contig 16689 bp, 19 predicted proteins | sample 4694571 | NCBI WGS metagenome assembly VTLG01 (sample SAMN12604809, study PRJNA352737) | marine metagenome | biome: ENVO:00000447; feature: ENVO:00000209|ENVO:00000569|ENVO:01000036; material: ENVO:00002151; isolation source: viral sequences binned using virsorter ...
ATGTCAGATGCTCCAGTATTGCAAAGACAACTTCCAGAAAAGGTATTAAATGAGCTTGAGTTGTTTTTGAATGATATTCAATTAGATATTGATACAGCAAAAAAAGAATAAAAGGGGATAACTGGCTTAGGTTTGAGTTTTTCCTAGCAACAGAACTTAGTAAAACAGTGCAAGAACTCAGAATGGGTATGAGTCAGGCAGAGCTTATATATTGGGCTGGGTATTATGAATTAAAATATGACGAAGAAAAAAAAGCGGCTCAACGACAAAAACACAAATAGAGGTAATATAGAGTAAAGGTTTTTTTTATTTGTGGCAGAGGCAGTCGTAAAACTAAGAGTTGAGGCTGGAAGTGCGACAAGAGCATTGCAGGGTGTTCAGAATCAGACTAATAAATTACAGAAATCATTTGGTGGCTTAAGAACAGCGATTGCTGGCATTGGTATTGGATTATTAGCAAAGCAGACAGTTTCAGCTACTGCAAACTTCCAAGCCCTACAAATCAGAATGAGGGTTATAACCAGTGAGTTTGGTGAATTTGCACAAGTACAGCAACTCGTAGCGAAAGCACAGAATCAATTTAATTTATCTATTGTTGAAGCGACTCAAGGAATTACGGATATATTTGCAAGATTAAGACCTTTAAATGTTTCTCTGAAAGATATTGAGAAAACATTTTTTGGTTTTAATGCCATTGCAAAAGTTGCTGGTCTTAATGCTACGGAAGCAAGTGCAGCGTTTACTCAGCTTGCTCAGGCATTAGGTTCTGGAAGACTACAAGGTGATGAATTTAGAAGTATAGCTGAACAAGTGCCACAGCTATTAAAAGCCGTTTCTGACGAGACTGGGATAGCTACAGGAAAGCTTAAAGACTTTGCATCAAAAGGACTTCTTACTTCAGATATTTTAATAAGGGCTTTATCAAAATCTGCTGACGGATTAGGCAAAAAAATTGAAGAAATTATTGACGAATCACCCGCTGAAAAATTTAAAAAATTAAATAATGAATTACTTGAGTTACAGCTTACTTTAGGAGCAAAACTAACACCAGTGCTTGCTGATGCTGCTGTAGCAGCGGCTTCCTTAGTTGATGCCTTTACAAAGTTTATTGATTCTGATGCTGGACAGGCAACCTTAATCATTGCTGGAACGACACTTGCAGTAAAAGCTTTGTCTGTTGGTATTCCTATGCTTGTTGGTGCATTGTCATCACTGGTCGTACAGACTCAGTTGACCGCTGCAAATACTTTGTTGGCTTCCACTGGTTTAAATGGCATGGCTGCCGCATCTTTTGTTGCTGCTGGTGGTGTTGGAAAACTTACCATAGCTACTACGGCATTTAAATTAGCTCTTGCAAAAACTGGAATTGGATTGGCTGTTATAGCACTTGGAGCCTTTGTTACTAAAATTGTTGAGGCAGTAAACAAACAAAGAGAATTTAATCAATTACTTGAAAAAGGAAGTGCGGCTGACTTAGCTGAAGAATTAGATAAAGCTAAAGAAAAAGCAGATAAATTAATCAAATCTCTAGAAAAATTAGGGACAAACAGAAGTGATGCTGGAACGGCAAAAAGATTAGCAAGGAATCTTGAAAAAGCAAATGAAGAGATTGCAAAACTTGAGGAGGCACTTGCAAAAGCAAAAGGAAAAGAAACAACAGCAGAATTTGAAAAACAGCTTGATATACTTAAAAGTCAAAACAAACAACTTACTGAATCTGTTAAACGTGGCAGATCCTTGACAGAAGAGGAGAAAAAACAAAAAGATATAAAAGAAGAACTTGCAAAAATAGATGAAAAGTTTAGTGGTGAGGAGGCAGAAAGATTAAAGGCTTTGATACTTCAAAACGCAGAACTTAAAAAGCAAGAAGATCAAATCAAGAAGAATGAAGAGGCTGCCGCAGAATTAAAAGAAAAATTCATGCAGATAGGTCAAGATATTGAGCAGGGAATTGTTGATAATCTAACTGACGCTGTTATGGGAACACAAACCTTAGCTGAGGCCGCAGTAAATGTACTAAATCAACTGAAACGTAAATTAATTGAACTTGCAATACAAAGAGCCGTTTCTGGTATTGGAGATAAAATTGGTGGATTTTTAGGAAATTTATTTAAAAAGAGAGAAAAAGGCGGCCCTGTTTCTGCTGGTCAAACTTATTTGGTAGGAGAAAAAGGCCCAGAATTACTCACAATGGGTTCAAACAGAGGATTCATAACACCTAATAATAAGATAGGTGGTGGCGGTGACAATACTACAAATATTGTTAATGTATCAGTAGATGCTAGTGGTTCTGCTGTCTCTGGCAATGATGCTGGTGCTGAACAATTAGGAGCTGCTATCGCACAGGCTGTGCAACAACAGCTTGTTAAAGAAAAACGTAGTGGAGGCTTACTCGCAAGATAATGGCTGAGACATTCCCAGACATCAAACCTATTTATGGTTCGAGAAAATCAGTTAACACTAAAGCAAAAGTTGTTGCTCTTGGTGATGGCTTTCAACACAGATCACTTTTTGGATTGCCACAAAATCAATCACCTATGACTTTAGACTTAACTTTTAGTGTTTCTGAAACACAATCTGATGTTATATTTTCTTTTTTAACTGACAGAGACTTGGATCAGAAATCTTTTAATTATCAGCCTACTGATGAAGCTGCTCCTCTGAGATTTATATGCACAAAGAAAGACAAGACAATTCCTAGTTTAAATAGGGCTATTATTAACTTAACTTTTTTACAAGTCTTTGAACCAGCCTAATGGCAATACCAACAAGCGAACTGCAAACTCTAACTCCAAGTTCAATTATTGAGCTTTTTAAACTTGAATTAAATGCAGAATTACAAGGAAGCAGCGAAGTTTTTTTATTTCATGCTGGCTCAAATCAATTTAATAATTCAATTATTTGGCAAGGTGAATCTTATGACAAATTTCCTATAACAGCTGAGGGTTTTGAATTTACTGGCTCTGGTACAATGCCAAGACCTACTCTTACAATTTCAAACTTGTTTGGTTTTGTCTCAGGCTTGATAAAAGATACAAACAATGTTTCAAGCAAAAACGATTTAGGTGGTGCTAAATTTATTAGACGTAGAGTTCTTGCAAGCAGTCTTGATAATGCTAATTTTATAGATGGTGTAAACATTTTTGGGACACCAAATAGCAATGAATTACCGCAAGAAATATTTTTTATAGATCGTAAAGTTGCAGAAAACAGACAAGTTGTACAATTTGAGTGTGTGTCTTCTCTTGATTTACAAGGTGTTAAAGCACCAAAAAGACAAGTTACAAGAAAAGATTTTAGAGGTGTTGGTACATTTAGAAACGCATGAATTGGAAATTGGAAGCTCAACAACACGCAGAAACAGAACAGCCTGACGAATCATGCGGTCTGGTTGCAATTATTAAAGGTGAAGAAAAATATTGGCCTTGTAAAAATTTATCAAAACAAAACTTTGATTATTTTATTTTAGATCCAGAAGATTATGCAGATTGTGAAGATCATGGTGAAATAGTTGGTTTAGTACATTCACACCCGCATGGGTCTGCAAATCCCTCTGATACTGACAAAGCTGGTTGTGAATTTAGTGGGCTTGAATGGCACATCTACAGCTTAGAAATGAAAAGCTGGCATAGTTTTAAACCATCAGGCTGGACACCTGACAATTTGATTGGAAGACAATGGGCTTGGGGTATTCAAGATTGCTGGTCTTTAATCTGTGACTATTACAAAGAAAAATTAAGTATAGATATAAAAAAATGGCCAAGACCAAAAACAATAAAAAACTTTGCAGAGAATCCTTATTTTGAAAAAGTATTATTAGGATCTGGATTTGTAGAGGTTAAACCAGAAGATATAAAAGAAAATGATGTTTTGTTGATGGAAGGTGCATATCAAAAATTAAATCATGTTGCTTTGTATATTGGAGATCAAACAATTTTACATCATGTCATAGGTAAGCTAAGTTGTAGAGAGATATATGATTTAGAATACCTACAAATAACAAAAAAGGTTTTTAGATATGACTCTTAAAAAAATTAAACTTTATGGAAAATTAAGAAAATTTATTGGTCAAACATCATTTATGGCTGATGTTGCAAGTCCAGCAGAGGCTTTTAGGTTTTTGCTTGCTAATTTCCCAGAAGTTGAGAGTCATTTTTATCAACATCACTACAGAATAAAAATGGGTAATACAGAAATTTCTGAGGATTTATTACACATGAAAGGTGAAGATGATATATCAATAATTCCTATCGTTACTGGATCTGGGTTTGTCTTTGCGGCTGCCGCTTCTTTGTTTTCTGGAGCCGCTGCTGTCGTTTCTACTGCTGTTGCTGCCACTGCTGCTGCCGTTACAACTGTTGCGGGTGCTGTTGTTGCGGGTGCTGCCGCTATATCAGCTTCGGGTCTTATCGGAAGTATTGCAACTACTGTTTTAACAAGCGTTGCGATAGATGGAATAACGTCACTATTGAGTCCGACAGTTGATATGGGAAGTTTTGATGATTCTGGTGTTGAACTGAACGCTGGTATGCAAGCAAGTAACTTTGCTTTTAATGGAATTTCTAATATTAGTCGTAGTGGAGTTGCATTGCCTGTTGTATATGGAGAGAGATTTGTTGGGAGTATTATTGTGTCAAATGGCGTTGATACTGTCCAGATAGAGGGAACTGCTGACTAATGCCAATACCTACCAGCAATCCAAAGTTAACTGATTCAAAATTACCAAAGGATCAACTTGGTAGTATTCAAAGGCAACTTTCAGTTCATGTTTTATGTGAAGGAGAAATTGAAGGATTCCCCTCTGCAACAGGAACAAGAGGTTCTGCTGAATATAATCGAACTTTGGAGAAAGATATTTTTTTAAATGGAACGCAAATATTACAACAATCCTCTAACAGTTCAGCCCCAGACAGTAAGAAAAATTTTCAAGATGTAAAAACAGAGGCAAGGTTTGGAACATCAGGTCAAAGTAGAATAAAAGGTTTTAAAGATACTGAAACTGAATTTACTGTTGGGAACAGATTATTTTCGGGAGTATCAATAAATAAAACAATCAACAATACAGTTGACAGACTTAGAGTTACTTTACAAGTTGATGCACTGCAAAGATTTAAAGATGATGGTGATGTAGTAGGAACTTCGGTTAGACACAAAATAAAAATTGTTCAAGCAAATGGATCAACAAGCACTCCAATAGATAACACGATAAAAGGAAAAACACCTAACGCTTATACAAGAGATTACATAATTAATATTCCAGATAATTATGTTTATCCTCTTCAATTAGAGGTAACAAGAATCACATCAGATAATACCGACCCAAAAAAACAAAACAATTCTAGATGGCTTCAATACACAGAAATACAAGATAAAGCAGATAGATTCCCAAACACTGCTCATGTAGCAATAAGAGTTGACGCTGAACAGTTCCCACAAACGCCAAATGTGATGTTCCGCATAAGAGGTAGAAAGATAAAAATTCCTCACAATGCCACTGTAAGATCAGATGGAAGTTTGTCTTTTAGCGGTGTTTTCAATGGTTCAGTAACTTCAACCAGAGTTTATTGTAACGACCCAGCATGGGTGCTTTACGATTTGCTCACAGAGGAACGCTTTGGATTTGGAGATCATATTACGGAAAGTATGCTTGATAAATTTGCTTTTTATTCAGCCTCTGTTTATAACTCTGAATTAATACTTGATAATGAAGGAAGAAACCCAGCCCCACGTTTCAGCTGTAATGCTGTAATTCAAAATCAAATTGATTCATATAAGTTAATTGGTGAAATTTGTAGCTCAATGAGAGCTACTGCTTTTTACGCTGCTGGCTCGATAACCCTTACCCAAGATAGACCAACAGATCCAAGCTATTTATTTACTTATGCAAACGTAACTGAAGCTGGTTTTAATTATCAAAACTCATCAAAAAGCATTAAATATACTGTTGTGAATGTTCAATTTTTTGACATGAATAATCAAGAATTTGACTATGAAACAGTTGAAGATGACATCTATCCACCTGATAAATATGGATTTGTAGTTAAAAATATAAAAGCATTTGCAATTACATCAAGGACACAGGCTCAAAGATTAGGTCGGTGGTTTCTCTACACACAGGCAAATGAGGGTGAGGTTGTTAATTTTACAACTACGATTGAAGCTGGATCTTTAGTGAGAGTTGGTGCTGTTATAAAAATTGCTGATCCAGTTAGGAGTGGTCAAAGAAGAGGTGGCAGAATTAAAGCTGCAACTGCAACCACCATAACTGTTGATGATTTTTCTGCCGCAACAGACTTAACTTCTTCTAATAATGCAAAATTATCAGTTATATTGCCTGATGGTTCAGTAGAACAAAGATCAATCAATGGCGACATTATTAATGGTGTCATTCAATTAGGAGGTTCTTTAAGTCAAATTCCTAATTCTGGTTCAATTTGGGTTTTAGAAAATGATAGCGTTGAAACACAAACATTCAGAGTTATAAGTGTAACTGAAGTTCAAGCTTTAACGTATCAAATTACTGCTGTTTTCCATGACAGTGGAAAATACAACTTTGTTGAGCAAGATAAGCCTTTAGAAGAAAAATCAATTACTACTCTTACAGAATTAAAAGATCCACCTAATAACCTTAATGTTGAAGAAAGAATTGTTGTTGTTAATAACAGAGCAGTAAGTAAAATTTTTATAACATGGAATCAAGTAGCTGGTGTTAATGAATATCGAGTTCAATATAGATTTGAAGATGGCAACTTTGTAAATACAACAGTTACCAGAACAAGTTTTGAGATTTTAAATTCTACTGCTGGACTTTATGAAATAAGAGTTTTTAGTTTAAGTGCTATAAGAAGGCCATCAAATGTTGCGGCAGAGACTAATTTTCAAGCACAAGGTAAAACAGCAAAGCCAGCAAATGTGCAGAATTTAAGAATGGAACCTGTTAATGAAAAGTTGATTAGGTTGCGTTGGGATCAATCTACAGAAGCAGATGTGACTCATGGGGGATTCTGTCGTATTAGACATTCTCCAAAGGCTGACGGCACTGCTGTGTTTGAAAATGCTACAGATATTGATAAACTTTCTGGAAATAGTACACAAGTAGTCGTTCCTTATGTTGAAGGTGAATATCTTATTCGTTTTGAAGATGACACAGGAAATCTTAGTGCAGCAAGTAGTTCAATTCTTTTGGATCTTCCCGACACTCTTGGCAGTCTTTTAGTCCAAACAAGAAGAGAAGAAAATGACAGTCCAAAATTTCAAGGTGATAAAACAAATGTTGTTCGTGATGATTCTTTAAATTGTTTAAAACTTACAGACCCTAGTGCTAATGCAACAGGAGAATATGAATTTAAGGATATTTTAGATTTAGGCGGTGTTTTTAGTGTTGATTTAAAAAGACATCTTTTTACAGAGGGTTACTATCCTAATGACTTATTTGATTCTAGAACTGCTCTTATTGACACATGGGACGACTTTGATGGCTCAGAGGCAAACAATGTTAATGCTGAACTTTTAGTTGCCACCACTACCTCTGCTCCTAGTGGTACAAATTATGCAGACTCAGATTTTAGTGGCAAGACATTTAATACTTTTGTAAATGGAACATATAAAGCTAGAGGTTTGAAATTTAAATTAAAAATATCTACTACAGATACTGCACAAAACATTCAAGTCAAAGAATTAGGCTACACTGCAACTTTCCAAAGAAGATCAGAGCAAGGTTCTGCAAGAAGTGTTGACGGCAGTAATAATCCAGCTGCTAAAGACATTGTATTTGATAAACCATTTTTTGTTGGCACTTCTACTTTGTTAGGAGCAAACACCAACTTGCCATCAATAGGAATTACAGCTACAGACAATATTACTACTGGCGACTTTTTCCAAGTTACAAATATTACTTCAACAGGTTTTAGAGTGACTTTTAAAAACTCTTCAAATACAGTAATAGATAGAAATTTCAACTTTTCAGTGGTAGGATTTGGAAAAGGTGCTTAATAAATGACTAGACCGACCAATACAGGTTCTGCTCCAAAAGAGACTGGAAACAATTATCACCCCGACAATGGAACTGGTGCTCAGGTAAGAGCAGCAATGAAAGATATATTTCAAGCTGTAAGAACTTTAAATTCTGGTTCTGGTGATCCTAGCGGTGCTGAAAATTTAGCTGCTTATCAGCCACACATTGACAGTGATACAAATTTATTAAAGATAAGAAATGGTGCTAATAGTGATTTTGTCACTCTTGGGAATGTAAGTTTAACTAATTTTGGTTATGCCACACTTGCTGGCTCTACTTTTACAGGAAAAGTTATTCATAACTATACAAATTCATTAAATATTCCTGTAGGAAACACCTCAGAAAGGGACGGAACTCCTGCTGTTGGTATGCTGAGATACAACAATCAGCTTAACCAGTTTGAAGGGTATAAAAGCACAGGCTGGGGAGAGATAGGTGGCTCTGGAACTGTTGGAGGTGGTACAAATCAGCTTTTTGTTGAAACAGATCAAAACATGACAAGTAATTACGAAATTTCAGCTAACAAAAATGCAATGACCATCAGCCCTGTTATAAATAGTGGTGTCACTTTAACAGTGCCAAGCGGTGCAATCCTTGTTATCTTATAGACATGGCATTAACAATTAACGGAACAACTGGTTTAGCTGGACTTGATGGATCAGCTTCTTCACCTGTTTTCAAAGGCACAGATAGTAATACAGGACTTTCATTCGGAACAGATATTGTAAATATAAATACAGGCGGTTCTACTAGGTATCAAATTGATGGTTCTGGAGATATTCAATGCGGTGGTTCAAACCCTGTGTTTACAGGCTCTTCATTATCTTCATTAAAGATAGCTGCTCCAAATGGTTCAGCTAGATATTTCTTTGGTGAGATTGGTGATAGTGCTCATGCTGCACTCTCAGTATATGATTCAAGTGGTTCGCAAAAAATAAGAATTTCAGCTAGTCCTACCGATCATACTTTTTTTAATCAAACATCAAAAAGTATTTTTGGAGCAACTTCTACGTTTGACACTGTAAGTTCAGCAAGAGTTCAAATAAGTGGAGGAGGTGCAGCTGGCCTAGCTATTACAGGAAACAGTACTGGTGGTCAATCAAGACTTAGTTTTTTCAACCCAAATGGTAGAGTTGGTTTTATTAATACAAGTGGAAGTTCAACAGGCTACAATACTTCTTCAGATTACAGATTAAAAGAAAATGCTGTAGCGATTTCTGATGGCATAACAAGATTAAAAACACTAAAGCCTTATAGATTTAATTGGAAAAGTGATGCAAGCACAACTGTTGATGGCTTTTTCGCACATGAAGTCACAGCAGTACCAGAGGCAGTGACAGGAGAAAAAGATGGAGAAGAAATGCAAGCAATAGATCAAAGTAAATTAGTTCCGTTACTTACCGCTGCACTACAAGAGGCAGTAGGTAAAATAGAAACATTAGAAACTAAAGTCGCTGCGTTGGAGGCTGCATGAGTTCAATTAAGTTAAAACATTCTGGCGGTAACGCTGTTTCAATATCCGCACCAGCTACAAATCCTACAGCAGATAGAACAGTTACACTTCCTAGCACTGATGCTGATGGAGTATTAACAACCAAAGATTCAAGTAACAGCTTGCAATCTGTTAGCGGTGTTAGCGGTAGTGCATTTAGTAATAGAAATTTATTAATAAATGGAGGTTTGCTTGTCTGGCAAAGAGGTACTTCATCAACTACAGATGGTGCTTATCAATGCGATAGGTTTTGGGCTGCTGGAAGTGGTTTAACTTATGCTAGAAGCACTGATACACCAGCAGGGTTTAAATATTCTGCAAAGTTAACTTACAATAGTAATGATTTAGCTATAGGACAACCTATTGAGTTATGTGCAACAGGCAGTTCTCAACCTATGGTTGCTGGTAACACTGTAACAGTGAGTTTTTACGGCAAAGTTGATTCTGGAACTGAGGCTGTTAATGTTGGCATTAGATTTAGAGATAGTAAATTTAGCAATTCAAATCAGGTTGTTTTTACAAGCACAGACAGTAATCCTACATTGACGACAAGTTGGCAAAGATTTACAAAAACTTTTACAATTCCGACAGTAGGTGGCACTAATATTATGGCTGCATTTGAAATTGCTCAAATAGCTAGAACAGCATATTTTACAGGATTTCAGATAGAACTAGGTTCTGAAGCTACAGACTTTGAACATAGAAGTTTTGGTGACGAATTACATAGAAGTCAAAGATACTACTACCACTCTTATAATTATGGAACATATGCAGGTGCTAATAGTGCTTTGGGTTGTTTTCACGATATGGCATTTCAAGGTGCTTTTATTAGACTAAAAGCAGTTTTTCCCGTAACAATGAGAGCTAACCCATCAATCACTTTGTACAGCACAGCTGGTAACGCTAATAGGTGGAGAAATTTTGATGACGGCAATAATCCATCAGGAGGAACAACTTTTATAGGACAATCTGGTGCTGGTCTTGTATGCACTGAATCTAATATTAACTCTGGAAAACACATTGGTGTTCATTGTGTAGCAGATGCGGAGTTCTAATCATGTATAAAAAATTAAAAGAAATCGGAAAAGAAACTATTGATGAAACAATGATTCTTCAATATAAGGACAAAGACGGAAATGAAATTGCATATAAATGGATTCCAAAAGACCCTGCCAATTCAGATTATTATGATTATTTAGAATGGGCTAAAACTAACACTATAGAGGAGGCCGATTAATGTCTGAAATCAAAGTCAACAGTGTCAAAGGTGTAGGAGCTACTACAGCTGCTATTACTGTCAACAATTCTGATGGAACGTGTACAGCTAATGTCTCTAACAATTTAGGCAACAAAAATTTTATTATAAATGGTGGACATGAAGTGGCTCAAAGGGGAACTGCACAAGAAGTAGTTGACACGACTGTTGGTTATCGTAGCGTTGATAGATTTAAAACAGATATTGATAATGGAACAGGTAGATGGTCACATGGTCAATCTACTGATGTGCCAGCTAATTTAGGTTTCAGAAATTCGTCAAAAATATTAGTAACAACGACTCAATCTCAACCAACATCAGGTGATACAAGAAATCAGTTTTATTACATGATGGAGAGACAAAATGTAACTGTCTTAAGATGGGGGTCTAGTAATGCAAAAACGTGTACTTTGTCTTTTTATGTAAAAGGAAGTATTACTGGTACATATCCTCTTTGGCTTCAATGGTACGGATCTAGTGATAACTATTTTTATTACACAAGCTATACGATAGATAGTGCTAACACTTGGGAAAGAAAAACTATCACAATAACTGGCCCAACTAGCGGAGGGCAAATTGCAACAGACCCACAAAACACTGGTTTACGAATCGAATGGGGTTTAGGTTACGATTCTTCAACAGAAACAGGTACTTTAAATGAATGGACTACAAGTACAACTATAAGAACTCCCTCTGGTGCGGTTTATTTACCAGAAAATGCTAGTGCTACTTGGTTTATTACTGGCTGTCAATTTGAAATAAGTCCTGTGGCTACTGATTTTGAACGCTGTTCATTTCAAAAGACACTTGAATATTGCCAAAGATATTATGAAAGATTAGATTACGCTGGCGGATCAATGAGTAGCGGAATAATGGGTTTTTATAATAATGATGTAGAAAATTTTTATTTTTATCACCATAGAGTGCCAAAAAGAACGACTCCAACTTTAGAATATAGTGCTTTAAGTCATTTTGACATTGAACCTAGAGATAGAAGTCTGCCAAATTTATCAATATTTAGAGGCGATACAAAATTTACTTGTTTGCAAGCACAAAATGTAACTGATGATAATGCTCTTGGTGAGGTTGCTTGTTTAACTATTGACCAAAGTGGCGGTTTTATCGCCTTTTATGCTGAAATGTAATTATGTCAACAAAAATCACAAAATACAGAACCTACAAAGATACAGAAACAGGCACTGTTGTTTCTGTTCAACCTTATCTTGGTGATTGGTTGCCAAGAATAATTCCAGTTGCTTCAGATAATGAAGATTATCAAGAATATTTAGCTTGGGTTGCGGAAGGCAATACACCAGAAGAGGCAAGCTGATGGCAATAATAGCTGGCACTTATGATTTTACTGTTCAAAGAAGATCAGATCATACAGAGTCAATAAGAATTACTGATAGTAACGATCAAGCTGTAAATTTAACAGGCTTTACCATAGCTGCACAGGTCTGGGATAAAGAAAGGACAGGAAAATATGCAGACTTTACAATAGCTTATACAAACAGAACAAATGGTGAATTTACAATGAGCCTTACCCATAATCAGACAAGACAATTTACACCTAATGAATTATCTTATGATGTTCTAATTTTAAATGGATCTGGTCAGCGGGAATACTATTTAGAAGGTAATATATTTGTAAGTGAAGGCTATACAACTATTTCATGAGTAACATCAACATCACCCAAAACAAAAACACTGTCACTGTTAATGGTGAGACAAGAGTTGTAACTGTAAAAACAGCAGGGCCGCAAGGCCCACAAGGAGAAGGCTTTGATATAACACTAAATCATGCCAGTAAAGTAAACAATTCTATTATGTACTATCAGCAAAGTTCTGATACACTTAGACTAGATGCAACCCGCACTGTCGAAAACCTCGTAGATGGGGGAAATTTTTGAGCTAACCAACTATGGCCAACACAATTAGAATTAAAAGATCCACAGGATCATCAGCACCAGCTAGTTTAGAAAATGCAGAATTAGCTTTTGCTGAAGGCAGTAAAAAATTATTTATTGGTATTGGTACAGGTGGAGCTGGAGGATCTGCTACAAGTATTGAGGCTATAGGTGGCTCTGGTAGTTTTGTTGATTTAACTACAAGTAGAACACAGAACACGTTTCTTGCCGCACCAAACGGAAGTAATGGGGCTGCAACATTCAGAGCTATGGTTGCTGCTGATGTTCCATCACTAGCTCATACAAAGATTTCTGATTTCGATAGTGGTGTTAGAGCAAATAGATTAGATCAGATGGCTGCTCCTACTGGATCAGTTTCATTAAATAGCCAAAAGATAACAAACTTAGCCGACCCAACAGGTGATAATGACGCTGCAAATAAAGGTTATGTAGATGGAGTTGCACAGGGATTAGACGTAAAAGATAGTGTTAAAGTTGCTACAACTGCAAATATCACTCTTTCTGGCACACAGACTATTGATGGTGTTTCTGTAACTGCAAATGACAGAGTACTTGTTAAAAATCAAAGTACTGGCTCCCAGAACGGACTGTATAAATGTGCGGCTGGTTCATGGTCAAGGACTGATGACTTAGCTGCGGGGGCTGATGCGGCTGGTATGTTCACTTTTGTTGAACAGGGAACAACCAATGGTGATAAGGGTTTTGTTTGTACGACTAACAAAGGAAGTGCGAGTGTAGGATCTGATTCATTAGCTTTCTCACAATTTAGTTCAAGCGGAGAAGTAACTGCTGGTAATGGCTTAGACAAGTCAGGTACAGAGTTATCTCTTGATCTTAAATCTAATGGTGGTCTTGTTATTGAATCAACTGAATTAGCTCTTAAGTTAGATGCTAGTTCTATCACAGGAACTTTAGCCATATCAGATGGTGGAACAGGTGCAACTTCAGCCTCTGCCGCTAGGACTGCACTTGGCCTAGCTATTGGTTCAAATGTACAGGCTTATGATGCTGGTTTAGCTGCTATAGCTGGTTTGGCAACAACTGATGGAGGAATCATTGTTGGTAATGGTTCAACCTTTGTTCTTGAGTCTGGAGCTACAGCAAGATCAAGTTTAGGTGTAACTATTGGTTCACAAGTTCAAGCCTATGACGCTGACTTAGATAACCTCTCTGGTTGTCAGTCAGGAGCCTCAGCTGCTCTTGCTGCTTTAACAGAAACAGAAGTTCAGATATTAGATGGAGCAACAGTTACAACTACTGAACTTAATAAATTAGATGGGGTCACTGCCTCTACATCTGAAATAAATATTCTTGATGGGGTCACTGCCTCTACAACAGAGATAAACAAATTAGATGGCGTTACAGCAAGCACCACTGAAATAAATAAATTAGATGGTGTTACTGCCACAACAACTGAACTAAATCATACTGATGGCGTTACTTCAAACATTCAGACTCAGCTTAACAACAAGCAAGCTTCAGATGCACAGTTAACCGAGTTGGCAACAATGGCATCTGGAACGGCCTCTGCACTTGCTGACTTGACAGGCACTGAGGTTGGAATCCTTGATGGTGCAACTATAACGACTACAGAACTAAACAAATTAGATGGCAATACTTCAGCTACTTCAACAACTTTAGTTCAAGCTGACAGATTTGTTTGTAATGATGCTGGAACAATTAAACAAGTTGCATTGTCAGACCTCATCACGTTTATTTCTGATGAATCAACAAGTGGTTTTGAAATAGATGGCGGGTCATACTCTTAATAATATTTTTTAGGAGGCATGGCTTATGGCAAACACAATAAAATTAAAAAGAGGAAGCGGTAGTGATCCACAAGCTAGTGATTTAGCTGTAGGAGAAGTTGCGGTAAGAACAGATGAAGGTAAATTATTTACAAAGAAAGATGATGGATCGGTAGCTGAAATATCAGGTGGTGGCATAGATGATGGAGACAAAGGCGATATTACTGTCAGCAATAGCGGTGGAACTTTTACTATTGATAATCAAGCTGTAGGTGCTGTAAAAATAGCAGATGGAGCAGTACAAACAGTTAAATTAGCTGATGATGCAGTAACTTCAGCTAAACTTGCTGCAGCTATAGAAACAGCAACATCTTTATCTTCACCAAAAATATTAGGTAGCAACGGAATTATGGAAATGAAACAAGAAATAGCAACTTCTCATACACTTACTTCGGGATATAACGCAGTATCAGTAGATCCAACAGTTGCAAGTGGTGTTACTGTTACTGTGCCATCTGGTGCTGTTTGGTCTATAGTTTAGATAAAACTATGCAAGACATCACAGAAAAACAAGTTGCTGAGTGGAAAGAAGAACTTGTTAGGCAAGTTCAGACCAGAGATAATGCACAAAAAGAATTAGACGCAGCAAATATAAATATTAACGCTTTGCAGGGCGGTATTCAGTTTGGGGAGTTGTTGTTGAAAAAGAACGAGTCATTAGGCCAGCAATCAAATATAATGGGGCAAGTCCCAGAATCAAAGCCAAAGTCATCAAGGACAAAGGGGCAGCCAACTTAATTAGTATTTCTCTTAACATAAATGATTGATCGCATTATAAAAATTATTTCCATCTTGTCATTTTTGATGTCAATTTCAATGGCAGCTTTCGGATTTGTAGCAATACGCTATATGAAAAGCCCAGAATTTGAGAGGACATTGAAGAACAAAATAATGGGAAGTCTGGAAGATAAATTACCAGATGTGATGGGAAATAAGATGCCAGATTTCACAGGGCCATCTGTACAGCTACCAGAACCACCAAAGGTGAACTCTCTTGGAAATCCCAAGAATTGAAATACCACAGATACAGATAAAAGAAATATTTATTCCCAAAACAAGAACATGGGAACAATATCCAACAACTTTAGATATTATTGATAAACCAAAGCTTGATTATCCTGTTGTAAGTTATCCAATATTTGAGGCTTTAGAATATCACCCTGATAAATTTATTCCTACTGATCCAGTTAGACAGCCAGAACAACCTCGACCAGATATACCAGAGCCGCCAGAATATAAACCCAAAGTCAAAAAAGATAAAGAGTTCTTTATAAAATGTCCGTCTGAGGATAACATTCCAGTAGGAAGCTACCCTAATGACCTTAAATTACAGGTGGTTGTTTCTCATGTAGTAAAGAATGGTAAATGCTATGAAGTCTTCAGAGATTCAACCTTTGTTGAGAAATGGATACCTAGCTCTCCTGTTCTTGTCAGCACTTCAATTATTGCTATTACTGCGGGTGCAAGTCCTATCATCTTGAAGCTACTCACCAACCTTATCAAGACTGCCATTAAGCGTCTGTCCAAATCTAAGGATAAATCAAAGGCACAAACATAAGCAAGCAAAACTACAAGCCCCTTACAGGCGATTCTGAGTGGACTAAATTTACTTATTTAGCTCAATTTTGTGTGTATGAGGTATAACTTGGTTCATTTTGGGTTTGCTTACTATATCGGAGCAAAGATCGAAGTACTCAGATTTTGGAGAATACTCAGCTCCACTGACTCTCAGCTCATGGCAATTCTTGAGCCTTGCGAGCTCATAATTTAATCTGGCTGTCGATAATTGTTGCCGCATTATCTTTTCCTGAGTAGTTGCACTTTTGAGACAAGCATCTTGAAAACGTCTATCAAGTGGAACAGATATTGTTGCTGCTATTCCAAAATTAAATGAAGTTGCATCTTTGTTTCCGCTGTAGTTTTCTCTATAAAATAAAATTTCACCAGCGTTTGTAAGGTTGCCATTATCATCTGTTGCTTCGTTATAGACTGGCGTGTGGAAAATGTAGTCTTGAGGACGCTTTACTGAGACTGATGTAGTTGCAAATGGGCTAACCGATAATGTAGCTCCAGAACATTGAATACCAGCACCATAACTATTCTCTGTCATAGGGCCTGTCAAAACTTGCGTTGCAAAATTTGATACTGAAGATGATGTATTGCTCTGTGGATTAGCTATTGTCGAGGTGTTG
>VTLG01002847.1_pt1 | contig 16687 bp, 20 predicted proteins | sample 4694571 | NCBI WGS metagenome assembly VTLG01 (sample SAMN12604809, study PRJNA352737) | marine metagenome | biome: ENVO:00000447; feature: ENVO:00000209|ENVO:00000569|ENVO:01000036; material: ENVO:00002151; isolation source: viral sequences binned using virsorter ...
TTTTAAAAAATTCTTTTTAGCTTTTTCTCTTTTTGGATTTTTTCTTTCATTTACGGATTCAAGTGATAACCATCCTTTTTTATTAGCTAAATCCCAAGTTTTTGGTGTAAAATGTTCTTTTCTATTACCTGGTGCAGCAAACATATAACTTGTTCCCCCAACACGACCAGTTTCAACACTTTTCAAAGTATATACTCTACGAGGGTCACTCTTAAATCTTACTTTCATTTTATTAATATCTTTTTTTTGTGGGCGAAGTGTTGTTTTGAATGAACCTTCATTGTGTTTGTGTTTTTTCTTTTTTTTATGAGCCATCATAATGCCTGATGTTGGATTTGATACCTCTTTCAATTCATGTGCCATCTTTAATTTTTGTTTCTTAGTGTCTGAAGTACCTGTAGCTTTATATCCTAATTGTTCTGCATTTTCTATTCTTGCTTTTTCAAACTTATCTTTGTCTTTACCTTTAAGTTCTCCACCGAAACCCTCATCAGTTACCTTTTCAGGATCGTATTCGAAATCGGGATCTTCGGGCATTCTATTACCACTTACAGTAACAGCTTTAGGTCTAACTGCCATAACAGTTTCTCTAACCCTTTTAGCACCATACTTAGCTATTAATCTTTTTAATTCTTCTTTTTTCACCTTATTTGGTAATCCCTTATGTTTAGTTGAAGCATACTTTTTAGTATCTTTTTTCTTCATTCCCTTAGCGGCATCTTTTACATCCTTAGATACCTCTGAACCTTTAAGTTCACCCTTTTTATAAGCGTGAACCATTCCCATAAATCTTTGTTGTGCTTTAGACTTAGATGGCACTACATCATCCTTTTTAATACCCTCAATATAGCTCTATGTGTATCACTATATTGTGAATTATAATTATCTTGATCGATATCTACATTTATCTTAGATGCCAACATAGCTAATTGTCTAACTGCTTGTTTTCTATCACCAATCAAATATCTTGTTATAGCATCAGCTACTTTTTTCTCCATTTGTTCTGTAACAACTGGTTTATTTTCTTGATGTTTTTTCATCACACTTGATAGTGTAGGTAATGGTTCTCCAAATTCTCTATCAAGATTTTTACTTTCTGTTATAGATTCCTTTGTGGAACAACAATCTCCACCACATTCACAACTATGTTCTTTTATTAAATCTTTTAATTTTATCATTTTACTGCCCTCATTAATTTTTGAACCATATTTGGGTAATCTTGATTTATAAAATGAGCTTCTTGAGGATCTTTAGCGATTTTTTTAATTTTATTTTTTATAGCTGGTGTCAACTTTGCTACTACTTGACCTGATATCATGGGTTCTCTTAATGTACCTACTTCTTTTACGTTCATACGCCTTAAATCAAAAACTAATGTGTTCCACATATTACCCATTTTTTTATCGACTATAACTTCAACTGTTTGTGAAGATGGTTTACCATTTTCCCAAAAAGCTACTCCATCTCTTATAGGAGTATCAATCCCTAATCTTTCTACTTCATTTAATATGTCTTTTAATTTAATCATTAGAATGCCTTATTTATGTCTTTAAAGTTACTAAATTTTCTTTGAGCTTGTCTAAACAATTCTTTATCTAATCTATTTCTTACATCATGTAATTTACCCATATCTCTAAGATACAAGCTTAATTCAAAAATATGACCATACATACTTACTAATTTTTTATCACCAATCATTTGTGCAAGAAACATTCTAGCTTTAGTATGATTATTTCTATCAGTCATTACTGCAATTTTATCAATATGTACTTTATGTAAATCTTTTTTCTCTGTTAATATATGCTTTAACTTAATCACTTTAATCCCTTAACATTTTTTGCAATATGCATTGTGAATTGACTCACACCACCTGGTCCAGCACCATGAATTGCACTACCTCTCATAGCTAATGTCATAGCTCTAATACCTTGTTGTTTAGTATAACTTTTTTGTTTCATAAGTTTCATAAATTCTTTACCATCTTTGGTGTCTGTATTAATGTAACTCATAGCTTGTTTTAAATTATTAACAAATGCTTCATTTACGGATTCTTTGTAAATAACTTTACTACCTTTTTTTATGGTTTTTATAATACCCTTTTGCTTAATATGCTTTTCTATACTAGGTTTTGTATAACGTGTTTGTTGTCTACTACCAGGATGAAATCCATGAAGAAGATTTACACCAACTTTTTTTACTGTATATGTACCACCACCTGCTGCTGGATGAAAGGTAATCTTTGTTCCAACACCAGCTTTTGCTATTGCATCATAGACGGTTGGGGGATTTATTCTTCTTTCATTTACAGATTCATCTACTGGCAGTTTTATGATTTGGTTCATAGATTTTTCCATATCTTTTACAAGAGATGCAAGTCCAGTTCGTTTATTAGTTACAAACCCATCTACCACTCCCCAATCATTTGATTTCATAAAAGTATCAATTTTTCTTATAACACCCTTTGCAAATTTTAAAGATGTCTTAAAATCTTTTTTAAGTTTTTCTCTCTTTGGATTTTTTCTTTCATTTAGTCCCATTATCTTAACCCCATAGCTCTTCTTTTACGTAATGATTTCCGTCTCTTCCTAATCATCATAGCTTTTTTACCACGTTTCTTCATCCAAGCTCTTTTCATAGCTCTTTTCTTTTTAACTCTTGAAGCACCAGAAACTCTTACACAAGTTTTCTTGGCTGCATTATATCTTTTATTTCTTGGACAAATAACTCTGAGTTTGAGTTTTTTATTACGAATGACTCTTTTACGTCTAAGTTCTTTTAGATTGTTGATAATTTCATCAAGAAAAACCTCAACCATAGTATTGAATTGTTCTTCATCATTCAGAACATCTTCAGTTACTTCATCGAAAAATCCGTTTTCAATTGACTGTTCAACAATCTTTCTAAACATTTTAAGCTTTCTTTAAGACGAGTTTTAATTCTATAATATATTTCTTATACGCTTTCATTAATGTCATGGCTTTTTTTCTATCACCAGCTTTATCAGTTTCTTTAATCATCATCTTGAAGTTCTTATCTAAACTGTCAATATCTTTTTGAGCTGATTTTCTAGCACCTTTATACATATTAGGTGCTTCATCTAATCTCCAGTCTTTCCATTCACTCCACATTTTTTGCGTATACTTCGGCATTATTTACCACCTATTCTTTCATAAGATTCTCTTAGAGGATGTTTATCAGTAGTAGTTTCTTCTTGAACTTTTCTGTACACTTTACCATTAATTTTTAAAGTTTCATTTTTACCTAATTCTTTACCAGTTCTTCCCATCCAATCATCACCCATAGCGTGTTTAAGTATCTTCATTTTTTCATCTTCAGGTAAATCTGACCCTAATGCACCTGCTAACTCTTCATGACCTGCATCTTTAAGATTACTAAGAGACCTATTCATCTCTTGTCCTTGTAAAGCCATTTGAGCATCTCGTTGAGCATCATCATCACCCTCAATTGAAGATTTCTGTACGTTTATGTTATTAGAATATTGTTCACCACCTTTATCTGCAGAATCAGCATCACCATCTCCATCATAATCTGTAGAATCACCGTCTCTATCGAAATCTCCACCACTTAATTTACCTGCTGAATCCTCTTCGTCATCTTCATGGTCACCATCATCATATCCTACTTTATCACCTTTTGCATATTTTTCAGCTGCACCTTTAGATTGGATACCATATTCTGGTGTTTCTTCACCTGGTTTCCAAGCTGCCCAACCACTTGATGTCTGCCAAACATCACCTTCTTCATGTTCTGGTTCTCCTGGTCTATATTCATTTAAAATTTTTACCATATCTTTATATTCACTCATTAGATTCCCCTAATAATGTCGTTTGCTATTGCTTCAACTTTACACCATTGTCCACATTCGTTAGGATTTCTATCATCTACTCTAACACTTTCATTGATTACACCCTCATTTGTTGGATGTAAAAAAGCACCTTGTGTAGATGGATTGGATACGAAATCAAATGCAATAAGTTCAAAATCAGGTTGTACTGCAACTGTTTGTTTTCCTTTTTCATCTTCATCTATAGTTTCTACTGAACCCATACCTCTTGAAGAGATACCTAACTTAATACCTGATCTAAATAATTCTTTTAGAATATTACCTGCGGGAGTCGGTAATACCTCTACAGTTCCTACTAAATCATCATTTTGCCATTTCATATCTCTAATATTATGAGATACATTAGCTAAATTAACTACTGAACTCTCTGGATGGTCAAGTTCACCCATAGCGCGACGTTCTTTTATAAAAGTATCGTTATACTTTCTTGCTTCTCTTACTAAAATCTCTTTAGGGTAAATTCTACCATTTTGATTTTCAGCATTTGCTCTCTGTAAAATACCACTTACAATTAATTTTCCATCATTCTCTTTCATGGATTCGTTGATTTGTGATGGTTGTATTTCAAATGGTAAATAATCTACTATGAGTTGTCTCATGATTTAATCCTTAACTTCTTACTTTAATTATTTCAGTTCTAATTTCTTCTAACTCTTCGATAAGTTTATCTACTTTACCAAGAGCTTCAATTTTATTAAAACTTTTTCTATCCCCACTTTTTAGGGATTCTTCACAAAATTTTTTGGTTAGCGTTATAATATCTAACAACTTATAAATAAGTTGAAATTTAAAGTGCTCCCACTTTGGTTTTTGATTCAGTTTCACAAGAAACCTTAATGTAACTGACCAACTTTATTAGCTAACTTAACTAACCTTTCACTAATCTTTTTCATAGCCACATGCGTTCTTTTCCAATAGGATGTAGAATCAACACCTATTTCGTTTTTTAAACGAATGTTCATACCGACTATACTTTCAAGAGTTTTTAATGTATCACGAACTTCCATCATAGAACGACCAATTTTTTGTTTTGGTGTCATTGTTTCATCATTTCTGTAATCGTGGTATTTCCCTTCATTTACAGATTCTTTTTTAACTTCCTTTACATTTTTCCACAAAGCTAACATCTCACCATAAGCATCTTCCATATGCATAACCATCGTATCTATTTCACCAGGTTGATTCATAGATTTTCCAGCCTTCATTAAGAAATTCATCATTTTTTTATACTGACCTTTAGCTTTAGACATTTGATTTTTTGGAATCACTAAATCTTTATTTCCTGATAATCCAACAACACTTGCTCTACCCGTTGGAGCTGCTTCAATTACAGATTCAAGTTTCTTATCAATCTGTTTTGCTTTAGAAACACCAACTCTGGTTACACTCTCAATATCTTTACGTTTTTTTAATTGTTTTGCAACAATCATTTTAGCTTCACCTTTACCACTAGCATCAACTATAACACTACCTAAACCACGAACTTTAACGTGAAATTTAGCTTCCATCGTATAACCACTCTGTTTGGCTATACTATCTCTTTTCTTTTTATCTTTTTTACGTTTACCACTAAAAGCAAATGGTGTTTTTGGAGGACCTTCACCACCATCAATAGCACCTGTTACAGATGCTTCATCTAACTCTATGTCATCTTCAATAAGTTCACGTATTGTGTTTTTCAGTTCTTCAAATTTAGTTTGCGACATTATCTATCTCCCCAATAAGTTGGTAATACCTCATCATAGAAACAACCTGCTTATCAGAAACAACTTTACCTTTTTTCAAACCATCGATTTGATTCATAACCTCTGTTAACTTAATTTGTGTAACTTTATCGTCTACTTTTGTAATTTGAGATTTTAAAGTGTCCTTCACTTCTTCAACCTCACTATCGACATACTCTCTTAACTTATTTGTATTAGAAATATTATTAATATATTCTTTAATTAATGTTTTCTGTTTTTCAGTTAAGTTGGAATATTTTTTATTGAATTTTTCTACTAATGTAGCATATGCTAACATTCTCAAATCTTTTTCTTGTTTTTTGAGATAGTCATATGTTTTGTTGGTTTTAGAAGATTTAGAATCAGCAGTAATATTTTCTACGATTGTATATTTTGTTGCAACATACTTGTCTGGAGCTATAGTTTGTTCTTTATGTTGGAACAAGTTATAAATTGACGCTAAAACTTTATAATTGTTAATTTTTGTATTGAAGAAATCTTTTTCTGCATAGCAATCTCTTATTTCTTTAATAAGATTATATTTCTCTCTTTTAATAGTAGAATTATTTAACTTCTTTCTACTACCCATAACGGCATCAATCAATGCTTCAGCACGAGATTCGGTGCTATACTTGGTTTCTGTAAGTATTTTGTACAATTCATACTCTTTACCGAGTTGTGTACCATTTTTAAAATACTTTTTAACTATATCTACAGCTTTGGAACTATCTGATTCCATTAAATCAACTGTGATTTGTCTTGTTAGCAACTCAAAAAGAATACCTGTATTCTTAATTTTGTTGTGTTTCATCTTCTTATTTAACATTAAAATGCTCCAGCGTTAAGTATGTCATATATAAATATAAAAATATAAAAAATTACTTTAATTTTGCGTCTTTAAGTTCTTCTTTATATTCATTTTTAATCGTTTCAGCTTCGTTTATCAATTGATAGTCTTTTTGAGAAAACTTCTTCATATTCTGTTTCAAACCATCAAAATGAGCGAGTGCTAAACTTGGATTATATTGTTTTCTTTTATCGTGCGCACCTAAAGGATCTCTACCTCTAGCTCCACTATCTTTTCCGTATTTTCCACCCTCTTTTGGTCTTCCTGCTCCTTCAAATCCACCTGGAGGTGAACCACCCTCATCATCTAACTCATGTCCAGTTCTACCTGCTTGTGCATCGGATGGTGTTCCTTGTGCTTCACCACTCTTTGCAGGATCGTTACCCTCAGATTCTATCTGAGAGCGTCTAAATTTCTGTTTATAATCAAATACTATCTGATTATCCATCTCTTTAATCTTATCTTCTGTAAAATTAAATACATTCTTATAAATCCACTCTGTAGAAACTATACCATCTTGTAACATTGAAGATGCCAATTGTGTTTTACTATTCCACAATTCAACTTTCTCAGTTTCATAAATTGTAGATGGATTTGTAAGATTCAATTCAAAATTAACTAAGTCTGCATCTTGATAACCTTGTGAGTATAGATGAACAATAGCTATCTTAGTTAACTCTGATACAGTAATTCTTTGAATTCTTTCAATCGTTCTTGCAAACCTTACATCTTCTGCTGCAAGTGTTGCTTTACTACCAAGTGATTCTTCATATCCCAAGAATGCTTTAGGAACACGAAGTGCTGCTAACATCTTATTCTTTAGATATTCAATATCTTCCACTGCTTCATAATTCAAACCTGGAAGTGATTCAATTCTCGTTCCACTATCTCCACCACGAACAGGTAAGAAGAAATCTTCAGTAATATTTTGCATATTATATTTTAGATTATATTCACCAGTTGCTTGGTCGATGATAGGTGTTTTCTTCATCTTATTCAAAATCTTTTGCATATAGTTATCAACTTCTGCAGGTGGAATGTTTCCAATATCAATTTGGAAAACTCTCTTTTCAGGTGCTCTCATAATTCTATGAATCATCATAGCATCTTCCATAAGAGATAATTGTTTCCAAACTTTTCTACCTTGTTCAATCATTGACTTACCATAAGGTAAGAAGTTAGAATCTGAAAGTAATCTGAAGTGTGCTACTTCAAAATTCTCTAATTCCATTTGATGAGGTTTCTGAGTACTATATGCTGAATGTTGATCTCCACCTTGTTCTAATACAAACTTAACATAATGTGGATTTTTTTCATCAAGACCCTCTACCCTAGCTACGTCATATGCTGAAAGTGGTGCTACGTTTGTAATACCATATTTTTCGTTGATTTCTAATTGTAAAAAGAAATCACCATACTTACACATATTGCGAACCCAAGGCCACAAGTTAAATTCAATATTCAATACATCATAAAATAAATTGTTTAGTATTGATTTAATATTGTCGTTATCAGTTGTTATTTCTAAAACACTTCCGTATTCACTTTTCATTGTTGATTCATCAGCGTATATATCTAACGCTGAAGAAACGATACCATCACTATCCATCGATTCATAGTCTTTAAATAAACCCAACCTTAATGCTTTCTTGTGAACTGCATCCGAAGTTACGGAAGCACCATAACCAGAATACAATTTCTGAAATCTATCAATAAGATTGTTTTTTGCTATATGCTGAATTTTATCTGTATCAGCTATCTTTAGTTTCTTACCACCAACATTCCTAACAATTACGTTTGTTGAGAATAGTCGTTGTAGTCTTCCAAATAATGATTTATCAGCCATCATTTACCTCTTTTAATTAAGTAGCCATTCTAATGATTCATTTTTTCTATTTTCACCTACGCCAGGTTTCCAATTCCAAGAATCGTTATTTTTTTCTTCAGGAGAATAAATACCCTGATGTGCATTTACATTTGAGAGAGTTCTTTTTGATAATTCAATACCCTCTGCTCTCAATCTCAATGCAGTTTCTCTTATCCACAATCCCATAGCAAAAGATAATACCAAGTCATCATTATATCCTTGCATTGCTTCTGCTCTCTGTCCATTATAAATAAAAACAAACAATTCATCTATCAATCTATGTGATTGAACGTGAACAGCTTTTTCTCTAAAAAATTCTTCTAATTTTGCTATGACTAATGGTCTTGTCTTCATAGACATTGTAAAACCAGGCACCATTTGTCTTTCCTCTCTATAGTGCTTATTAGTCATTTGCCTTTCAGTATCAACATACTTTAAATCTTTTGATGTGTAAAATAAGTTTTGATAATCTCTGTCAATTATCTGTTGGATTGCTGCCCAACCAATATTGTTATTCTCCACAACAAGTAGTGCTTCATTATACTCTTGAGCTATGTTAACTAACATATTACCATAGTCTCTTGTAGATATTCTACCTTTATATTCTGCTACTTGATTACAACTTTCTAATTCTATAACGTGAAAAGCAGAATAATCTGTAGAATCTCCTCTACTAACGTCAGCACATACTATATAATCTTTTGTGTAATTTGGCGGCTCCCAAATCCACAAGTTACTATCAACACCACGTTTTTCGACAGGTTCTTTACACGTGCTATTTTTCATTTCTTCTAAAATAATACCATCAATAACATTTTGTCCAGAAGTGATAAAATCACAATCACATTCTTGAGCCGCTAATGCAGGACCTAACAATGAATCTTGTTCATCTCTCCAATCTTGTTCTCTATCAGGATGAACAGTCCAATGAAGTCTTGTAAAATTAAAATCATTTAAACCATCTTCTGCATCAGTCCAAGTTTTATGAAACCAATTTCCTACACCATTTGGTGTAGATAATGCTATACATTGTCCACCAGTTGATAACGTCTGAGATGCTGCTGCCCATATTGTATCAATCTTATCAATAAATGCTGCCTCATCAAGTATCAATAAAGACAGAGCTTCAGAACGACCACTATCTTCACCACTTGATACAGCTTTTATTTGAGAACCATTCTTGTATCTCAAACTTAATTTGTTATCTTCAACACAAGGTTGCTTTAACCAACTTGGTAAGTTTGCGTGCATCACACGAACCTTTGTTACCAAGTTTTTTGCTACTTCTTGTTTTGTAGCAATTACCAAGATGTTTTTATCTTGGTGAAACGTCATCATCCATAAAGAATATCCAGCAGTTAATGTAGATATACCTAGCTGCCTAGCCTTTAGTATAATACTAAGTCTATGCTGCATAAATTCTTCTACAGTCTTCTCCTGAAAATCATAAAGTGCGAAAGGTATTTTTCCTTTTATCGGATGTTGAATGAACGAATATTTCTTTAAGAAATATACTGGATCATTTGCACATCTTACATATTCTTTCTTTATAATCTCTTTATAGTTCTTATCCATTAGTGTAACTTTGGATTACGTATCAATACATAAACTGCTTTTGCATTACAAGCTACTTCTTTTAGTGAAAAATCATATTGTGTTCCAACTGTTAAATGTGCAAGATTAATTCTTCCACCACCTGATAAATCAGCGTGTCCAGTTGTTGATGATTCTCCCACGATAAGTGCACCTGCACCATAATTAGAAGCTGTAAAACTACCCGTAGCATTATTAACTGTCTGTACACCCTTGTACTTTCCAGGATGTCCAAATTTCTGAAAATGATCGTAATCACTTGGATGAACATTCATAGATGAACTAGGGTTTAAATTAGTTGCCATATTATTCTCCTATCGACTACCAGCCCTTTTAAGACCAGCAGATTTTAATAATTCGTTAAATGTTACTGAAGACTTAACTCCACCTAAATCTAAGGAATCAAATTCATTTACTTGTAAAAATCTTTGAATTACATATTCAAAAATTATCATTGCTTCTTCAAATCTTTCACTATCTTCATTTAAATCCTCTATATCAGATAAATACACCTCTGCTAATTGTTTCATATCACGTAAAACATGGTGTATTTCGTTACAAGTCTGACCAGGAACGATATAGTAATTGTTCTTTTTAAAGTAAAGGTTCTTCATATATATAAATAGTTATTCTATTTCTTTTAGTGTTTTTCTGATAAATTCTTCTGCTTTATCAGCCATTTCTTTTATTTGTTCTTGACTTTGTGTCCATTTTTCCTTTTCCATTTCAATATCTTTAGCACCAACTTGTTCTTGAAACTCTATTTTAGTATTTCTCCACTCATCTAAAGATACTAACAAATCTTCAAGATATGCTTTTTGATTTGATTTTACTTTACCATTTTCCCACTCTTCATATTCACCTTTAATACGAAGTTTGTTTTCAAAATCAATCTGACAATCAAAACAATGATTATATAATAACCACATCTTATTATCTAAACGTTTCTTCATTGTTTTGTTACAATTAGGGCAAAACCAGGGCATCCTAGCATCTTTCATGATATCAGATAGTCTATCTATCTTATCACCCGTTGTTACCTGTTTATCACCCTCATAACCAACCATAACTCTTTTTTCAGGTGTTTTACCCGTAATTAAATCACCTAAGACTTTATTTTGTCTTTCATTATCTCTACTATAACCCATATATTTACCTACTAAATTTTAATGCACCTACTATTTGATTTACAGGTGCAAATGCTCCTGTAAATTTATACATTTTACCTTTATATTTAAAAACTAATCCCTCTGATGGAACTATGGATGCAGTTCCACCTATAGAATTTATTTTTTCTAAATTTTTCTTTAACAAACTTATTTTTTTAATATCCTTTGATGTTTTTAAACCAGATATTGCAGATTTCAAATCTTTTTTAATCTTTTGAACTGCTTTTTCTGGATTGACTGCCAAAAATCCCTCTAAATTCTTTAATATTTCTGCACCTAACTCTAAGAACAATAACTCAAGTGGTTTTATGTTATTATAAGCTAACTTTTTATGGTCAAACTTATCAACACCTTTAGTCCAACTCAAAAATTTATCATGTTTAATACTTTTTTTATCTAATCTGAACGACTTATCTAAATAAGCCCACCTTTTTACTAATGATTCTAAAACAGTTCTTGGAATCTTATACTTATGTTGTTTTGCAGCATTAAAGATATATTCTCTCCAATACATCTCATTATGCATACCCAAAGTATCATTATCCTTTAGATTATAAATAGTCTGTAACTTTCTCAACTTCGATAAAAAATATTTTTTCTTTTTAGAAAAGTCTTGAACTTTAGGTAAGTTTAAAACTACTGGTTTGGATATCTTAAATTTCTTTTGAATATTAGCATTTGCTTGTCTAATCATTCCCTCTAACATTCTTGCACTATCTGTTACTTGACTTTTTACAGTTCCATCTTCATGAACCTCTACACTACCATGAAAGAATAGTTCAGATACATCATAATCTATTATATTTGCTGTAGCAGGATACATAATCTCTAAGTTCATCCATTTACTACCATTACCAAATACCTTTTCTTTTTGTTTGTCTGATAATTTACCTATTGCATTTTGTAAATCTTTCATAGAACCAACAAATGCTTTTTCTATATCACCTCTACCACTAAAAACACTTTTCATAGCATCAATATTCAATGAAGTTTTACCAAACATTTTTAAATGACCTTTATTACGAGCCCCTCTCAACTCTCCATCTATATAACTTACCATTAAGTTTTGTCCGTCAAGTTTCTCTGTAACATTATCTTCACGACTTAGTTTTCCCTCTAAACTCATATTGATGATGTTTTTAAAATCACCAAATGTTAAACGGTTGTCATCGAAAGGATGACTCATATGACCTGCTGCTCCACCCATTAATAGTAACTCCTTTTTTTGTGGATTTAAATCTAATTCTTGTGTCCACCAATCTGGTGAAAACAATTTTGATTCTGATAAACTTTTTTGATATTTTTGTGCTGCTTTAGAACCTTTATTCTTTGCTACCCACCTAACTGCACTTTTACGACTAACTGTTTTCTTTCTTCCTCTTGGATTTGGATTCTTTACGGTGTCTGGTGCAGATGTTTTTGCTTTCTTTTCTGCATCAGCTTTCTTTTTCTTGTGTGCTTTATAAGCTCTAATAGCACCAAATGTAACACCAGCTGCCATAGTTGCAGCACTACCTAAAATTTTTGTATAAGGTGCAGTCAAACCTGTAGTAGCACCTACAGCAGTTAACACTAAGAACTTAGTTCCCATTTCACCACTAAATAAATCTGCAAATGAAACTTCACCAGTAGCTGCCGCAGTAGCTGCTGCGGACAAATCTAAATCATACTCAGGATCTCCGATGAATGTCATCTTAGTCCAAGCATAAGTTACACCAGCAGCTGCGGCTACACCCATTATTCTTTTTAATTTTGGATGTTTCTGTAAAAATTTATCTAATTTTTCTAAATATTTTTCTTTCTTTTGTCCAAGCTTTGTTTTTGATAATTTCTTTGCTATCTTATTAGGAACATAATTAAGAATTTTCTGATATGCTTGGAAACCTTTTTTAGCATTCTCTAATACTTTCTCTACACTAAAGTCATTTAATTTAGCAATAGAAAAAGTATTTTTGTTTGTCATTGTTTTTCTAACTTTAGATAATGGTTGTTTTGCTTTTTTAGCCCAATCTTTTAGAAAGTTATTAAATTTAACTCCCTCTTCTAATAACATACCATCTACCTCAAGAAGAAACTTTACCTCATCATTTAAATTAAAGATTTCTTTTAAATCTGTATTCTTTTCTGCATTATGTTTACCAGGTAGAATTGGTTGTGCTACATCAACTCCTGTCGTTTCACTAAAGTCATCCTTTAACCCAAACCACTTGACAATTTCAAAACCTACGTTGTTTAATACCCTATCCTCTATATTCTTTTTATACTTTGCGATAGCTACATCTTTGGGTGTATGTAAGTTTCCGTATGATATAGCAGGTACGGTGTTTAATCTTATTGAAAAATCTAATAGTGGGTCTTTAGCATCCTTACTAATCATATAATTTATAACTTGAAACCCTAAATCTTCAAATGTTTTTTCTATCCATGCTTTGGAAGTTGATTTATAGTCATTAAAACTTATATGAAATGTTGGTGGTCCATCATCTACAGGAGAACCAGCCATAACACTACTCTCTTTTATAATGTCTCTTACTTTATCAATATTATTATCAATGAACTCATATAACTTTTTAAATTTATTGTTCATCATATTAAAGATACCTTTATCAAAATATCCAAATGCTTGTCTAAATAATTTTTCTCTATTCTTTTTATATTGTGGTGAACCAAGTAAATCTCTCATTACCGTTCCACTTACTTCTTTACCACCGACTTTGATTGATACGTGAGGTGCTGTAAGAACATATCCATTATCCTCATATCCTCTCATCTTGTTTTTGTTCTTCTTATAATCTTGAAAGTATTTACCACCTGATAATCTACCAGCATCTTTTTTACCAAATATGTAAATAACTGCTGTAGTATCTTTATCATATTTCTTCAATGCATTTTTTGCTACGTAAGGTGATTTTTCTTGTATGATACGATTTTTAGGAACACCCATCTTAACCATATGACGAACTTTTTCACTAAAGTTCATTGGGTGTCTTGGTGGTTGCTTTATATTAGATGTAGTGATATATGCATCATCTACTTGATTAGATAACCATTGGTAGGTTTTCAAATGGTGGGGCCCAAACGGTTGAAACCGTCCACCATAAATGCCTACAACCTTTTTTATTTTAGGCAAGTTTTCCTCAATTTCACTAACTGAATATACGGACTTTTGACCAGTCTTGTCAAGCTTTTTTTTCGCTTTTTTTATCTTTTTTTGACTTGGCGATGGTAACATCCCTGCGGGCGCACCAAACTCTTCCCCAATAAAAGGTTTCACAAGCCATTCAGTTAATTTATTCATTACTTTATCACCAATGAAGCTAATACTACTTTACCTTTTTTCTTTTTACCATTTACAACATCTTGTAAGTCATTACCTTTAAATTGTAGTTTTGCAGTAAGCTTTCTACCTTTAACAGTAATATAATTCTTACCAATCATTTCAAAAGGTATATTAGTCTCTTGTTCAATAGCTTCGTTTATGATGTCCTTTAGTTTAATCATACTGAGAGTGCCCTCTTGTACCAACCGAATATGAATCGTTCTTGTTCAGGTTTCTTATTTACTAAATCATAGTAATGTTTTAATCTGTAACAACGAACTCTTTCTAACTCAGGTGTATGTTTTGCTAATGCTGCTTTTGTACCTGGTCCGAATCCACCATCAACTGTTAAGTCTCCACCTTTACCATTGATTGCTCTCTGTAGAATCTTAACTGCAGTTCCTCTACCTTGATTTACACACATATCAAAAAAGATATGTTTTAAATCGTCAGGTAAATCATCTACTTTATTCTTATCCCAATAATCTCTTTTGTAGATTTCTTTTGCACCATCTTCTGTTAGGTTCTTGATATCTACATCAGGATAGAATCGTTTTGCAATACCAAAATTAGTTTCACCACCTAAATCAGTCGGGTCGTGAACGTATCCACCCTCGTGATGTAGAGTTACTTCAATTATTTCATCAAATGTCGTTAACATTTTATGCTCCTTGTTTTTTGAGGATTTTTTGTTTTTCAATCCATTGCTTTGCAATAGGATTTTTAATAGGTTTTTTAATAAATTTATCAACACCTTTTTTCACCAACATATTAAATTTGTTTTGTGCTTGTTTTGCACCTAAAGTTTTACTGTTATCTACTATCAGAAAATTTTGTTTAAAAAGATTCTGAAATCTACCGAGATTTTTCTGAACATCTTCCCAAGATTTTTGTAATAATTTTGGTGGTAATATTCTATCTCTTTCTTGATTTCTTTTCTGTGCTACCTCTAACGAAGTATTTACAAATATCATATAACTATCGTAACCATCTGCTTCCAATTCTCTTTTCATTTTTGCAAGTTTACCAAAATCATGTCCTGTACCATCTATAATCATACCCAACTTACCTTGTTTATACAAATTCATTCGTTGAGTAGTAAGTGATTTACTAAAATCTCTTAATCCACTATAATCTTTATCTTTTGGATCGGTTAATTGCTTAAATACTTCATCTGGCATCTTATCTAAATCAGTTCCAAATCCAAATTTCTTTAATAGAAATTTTAACTCTTTATCTGAGTTTACCATTTTCATACCACTATGAGAGATATTAAGTTTATCTGGAATACCAAAAAGTTGCTTAACAACGAAAGTCTTACCACTTCCTGGACCGCCAGCAAGAAAAACTGCTTTAAATATGCCAGGATCGTTTACACCCTCTAATAATATGTCCATTAACTTAATCACAAAAAACTCCAGTATGTTACTAATAAATATCTTATTTAGTAAAAACCTTTACTCCATACCTATCTTCAAAGTCTTGTGCATCTTTTTCATCATTGACGATTGGTTGACCTTTTATGTTCAAACTTGTATTCAAAACCATAGGACAACCTGTTTCTTTATAAAATTCTTTAATTAATCTGTAATAATTAGGATTATCTTCTTTAGAAACAGTTTGAACTCTTGATGTTCCATCTACATGACAGATAGCAGGATATTTATCAGGATACTTACAATTTGCTACAAACTGCATAAACTGAGACTTACGAACTGGCATATCAAATATCTCATGAGCGTGTTCTTCTAATACACTTGGTGCGAATGGTCTAAACTCTTGTCTATGTTTAATTTTATTTACTTTATCTTTTATATCTTTACCTCTTGGGTCAGCAAGTAAACTTCTATTACCTAATGCTCGTGGACCATATTCAGCTTTACCATTTGCTACACCAACTATGTTACCCTTTAGTAACTCACCAAGAACTTTCTTTACAGGATATCTACCTTTTATATTATGTCCGATAAAACATTGTTCAAAGTTAATCTTATCACCATAAACATAAGCTGCTGAACCTAATGATGAACCTGCATCACCTGGATTTGGCATAATCCATATATCTGGATACATATGTTTAGCTACAAGTGTATTAGCTACACAATTTAGTGCAACTCCACCCATATAAACACAATTATTTGTTTGAGGAACTAATAACTTTGCTAATTTCATAATTTTTAATATTTCTTCTTCACATATCCGTTGAACATTAGCAGCGATAGTAAAATTCCATTCGTCTGATTCATCGTCTGGATAATATTGAGAATCCCAATCTAAACATCCCCTATGTAAATTTCGTTTAA
>VTLG01016821.1_pt1 | contig 16687 bp, 17 predicted proteins | sample 4694571 | NCBI WGS metagenome assembly VTLG01 (sample SAMN12604809, study PRJNA352737) | marine metagenome | biome: ENVO:00000447; feature: ENVO:00000209|ENVO:00000569|ENVO:01000036; material: ENVO:00002151; isolation source: viral sequences binned using virsorter ...
AGGTCAGCTGATGGAGATACCCTTGGAGTAGTTCATGGTGGAACTGGACTCGCAACTATAGGTGCAAACAGAATTCTTACAGGTAATGGTACATCTGACTTAACTGACGAGGCAAATCTTACTTTTGATGGAACGACACTTGCAGTAACAGGAAACACAACAATATCTGGTAATCTGACAGTTCAAGGAAACTTTACAGAGACAGTCAAGATTGCAACCGAAGACCCAATTATTGCACTAAACACAGCTGTTACAGGTGCAAATGCTAACGATGCTGGATTTGTTATTGAAAGGGGTTCAGACTCAAATGTTGCTCTAATATGGGATGAAAGTGATTCAGGAACTTCTGGTGGTATTTTTAATTTTATAACTACTACAGATACAGGAATTGTATCTGGTAACATAAATGTCTCAGGACAAGCTGATATCAAAGCCGGAAATATTACTGGAACAGGAAACCTTGCAATCTCAGGAACACTTACAGGAGTGACAAGTTTAACAATGAATGGTGCATTAAGTGGAGTTACAAATTTAGGATTGTCTGGTAATTTACAGTTTGATTCAGGACAGACAGTAAATGAAATTTCAGACGATGGTTCGTTTACAGATGGTTCTGCAAATGCATTGGTTACTGAAAACGCAATCAAAACTCATGTCAGTGCTCAGGCATCTGCATTCGCAATAGCATTAGGATAATATATGGCTACACCAAATACAAAAGACACACTTAAAGAATATTGTCTGAGAGCTCTTGGAAAACCAGTAATTGAAATAAATGTTGACCCAGACCAATTAGATGATAGAATCGACCAGGCACTTCAATATTATGCAGAGTTTCATATGGATGGTGTTCAGAGAATGTATCTGAAACATCAAATAACCGCAGCTGAAAAGGCAAATGCTCAAACAAATAGTAGTACAACAGCTACAGATGCAGTTGACAGTTCTGTATCGGCAAACTGGTTAGAACAAAAAGTCTGGTTACCTTTACCTACTTCAGTTATCTCTGTACTACAAGTATTTCCATTAGAAACAGGGAGTTCAAGAGGTGGTGAGATGTTTGATATAGAGTATCAAATGAGACTTAATGATTTATTTGATTTCAGTAGCACAAACTTGATTCACTATCAGATGATACAAGAACATCTTGACCTTATGCATCACATATTAACAGGAGAGATTCCTGTAAGATTTAACGAACACGCAAACAGATTGTATATTGATATGGAATGGCCTAAAGACGTATCAGATGACCATTACATTATCATAGAGTGCTATAGAAAACTTGACCCAACTGTATATACAGATATATACAACGACTCTTATTTAAAGAAATATGCAACTGCACTAGTAAAAAAACAGTGGGGAGCAAATTTGATTAAATTTAATGGTGTTCAAATGCTGGGAGGAGTGCAATTGAATGGTGAGATTATTTACCAACAGGCAGATGAAGAAGTGAAACTTTTAGAAGAACAAATGTTAAACGGATATGGTCTTCCCGCTGATATGATGATGGGATGATATGCCTACAAATGTTTATTTCGATACTGGCACAACTTCTGAACAGAGGTTATATGAAAGTCTTATCATTGAGCAACTCAGAGCTTTTGGTCATGACGTTTATTATCTTCCTAGAAAACTGGTAAACGAAGATACTCTTTTTGGTGAGGATAGGTTATCAACCTTCAACGATGCATATATCATAGAGATGTATCTTGATAATGTTGAGGGATTTGAAGGTCAAAAAGAAATGATGACACGTTTCGGTCTGGATATGCAGGACGAAGCAACATGGGTTGTATCTAAAAGGAGGTTTGAACAACTTATTAGTTTGGACCAAAACTTAATTGTAAACTCTCGACCTAATGAGGGAGATCTCATCTATTTTCCTCTAGCGAAGAAACTATTTGAGATTTCCTTTGTAGACCATGATGACCCATTCTATCAGTTGTCTAACCTACCAGTATTCAAAATGCGATGTCGTACATTTGAATACAGTAGTGAGGCATTGGATACTGGTGTTACTGCAATTGATAATATAGAAACAAGTGAAACACTTGATGCATTGCAGTATCAATTTGAACTTGAATCTGAAACAGAAGCAGGAACTAATTATTTGATAACAGAGGATGGTGACTTTATAGTACAAGAAGAATATAATGTAGATACTATAGACACATCCGCTGATAATACATTCTTTGAAACGCAAGGTGATTCGATACTTGATTTTTCAGAGGTAAACCCTTTTGGTGAGGTAACATAATGCTTGGTACAACTTTCTATCATGAGACAATCCGAAAATGCGTAATCGGGTTTGGTACACTTTTTAATGATATTCATATAACACGTAAAGACAGTTCTGGAAATACAGTACAGTCAATGAAGGTTCCGTTAGCTTACGGACCAAAACAGAAATTCTTAACAAGACTGAGAGAAGACCCAAATATCACTAAATCAGTCGCAATCACACTTCCAAGAATTGGATTTGAGATTGGAACTATCGCATATGATAGTACAAGAAAGCTAAATAAGATTCAGAAGGTAAAAAAATCTGGGTCAACTGGGAGCAAAGTAAACACACAATATATGCCTGTTCCCTATAATATTGATTTTGAACTTTATGCAATGGCTAAGAATAGTGATGATGCATTGCAAATTGTTGAACAGATACTTCCGTATTTTCAACCAGAATATACGATTACTATCAATGATATTGTTCAAATGAATAATAAGAGAGATGTACCTATTGTTCTTACAGGCATCTCATACGAAGATAATTATGAAGGTGAATTTACAGAGCGTAGAGCAATTATATACACAATGTCTTTTACTGCAAAGGCATATCTCTACGGACCAGTTATTTCTGGACAAGTTATCACTAAGGTACAAGTTGACCAATTTAGTGACTCTGCATCAGCTGCACCTAAGAGAGAACAGAGATACACAGTTACTCCTGAACCTGCAACTGCCGATTTTGACGATGATTTTGGATTTAATGAAACAACTTCATTCTTTCAGGATGCAAAAACATACAACCCAACTACGGGTCAAGACGAATAGGTAAACTATGGCATTTCAAACATTAGGATTAGGTTCATCTGCAAATGACGGAACAGGGGATACTCTAAGAGCTGCAGGAACCAAGATAAACGCAAATACTGGAGAAATCTATGCTAGATTCGGAAGTGGGTCTGGAAATGGTGCAACTCTAGAGTCTGCGACAGCGGCAAATATTTTAGTTGGTAATGGTACTAAATTTGCTAGTGTGGCTACCAGTGGTGATTTTGCAATTTCTACCTCTGGTGCAATGTCCGTCAGGGAAAATCACATTACCATACCAGATAATACTTTATCGAATGTAGGTACTACTACGAACAAACTGTATAATGTGGGAGGTGCTTTATTTTTTAATGGATCATCCGTAGGAACTGGTAGTGTTACAGGAATGACACAATTCAAAGTTGCAGGAGATACTGGTGGAAATAAAACAGTAACTAATAGTGAAATAGTCACAATTGCTGGAGGCACTGGAATAGCTTCAGTTTCGTCTGATGACCAAACTGTTACTCTGAATATTGATGCCACAGTCGCAACTCTGACAGGAACTCAGACACTTACAAATAAAACTCTGACAACTCCTATTATAGCATCATTAAAACAGTCAAGTAGTAATACTTTAACAATGCCTGCTGTAACTGATACTTTGGTAGGTAAAACAACCACAGACACACTTACAAATAAAACTCTGACAAGTCCAGTTCTTGGAGGTACGACTACAACAGCTTCTGGTAATTTAATTGTTGACCCTGCAACTCAAATATTGGAGGTAAAAGGAGATGGTTCATCAACTGAGGGTGGAATACAGTTAAATTGTCGTGTTAATACTCATGGACAAAAAATACTTGCACAACCTCATAGTGAGGGAGTTACCAATACGATGTTACTTCCAAAAGGTGGAGACTCAACTTTGGTTTCAGAAATATCTACATCTACACTGACAAACAAAACAATTGATGCAAACGGAACAGGTAACTCTATTACAAACCTAGAGGTTGCTGACTTTGCAGCTGCATCAATTGTAACTCAGAGTGAAGGTATTGGTTCAAATAATAATGACACAACTATTCCAACATCAGCTGCAGTAAAAGCATACGCAGATTCAGTCGGTGGTGGAGGTGGTGGTGGTAGTACAGTTGTTGTTCAAGATGAAGGTTCAGCCTTATCAACAAATGCCACTACGTTAAACTTTGTAGGGGCTGGTGTGACAGCTAGTGGTACTGGTGCAGTCAAGACAATAACAGTGGGTGCTGGAGTATCTACTCTTGCAGGACTTTCTGATACCACAATTGCTTCAAGTGCAGCTGGACAGACACTCCTGTATGATGCATCTGATAGTTACGACAATAAACAGATAAAAGTTTTTGAAAACAATTCCGCATATACTACTGCATTTCCAATGTTTTTTGGTGCTCAAATGTTTACCATATCAGCTGCAGGAACAGGAAATGGATACACGTTTGAGAATTACAACTCTGATGGAACAGATATGAATAGTGGTGCAAATGCTTCAGGTAGTACTTTAACTGTTTTTGAAGATCAAGTTGTAGTATTTTATCTGAAATGGGGGTCTGGTCATCCATTTGCAATTCGTACAGGTATCAATCCGCCTAGTACAATAACTGGAACTAACTTAGCCACTGGCACTGGTGGAGACAATCTTATTCATATTGCACCCAATGGTACAGTGACTACTGGAACTAGTGCAAATGCTCAAACTTCTGGTTATTTGATTTGGAAAGTTCCACACTTTGGTTCAAACCAGGCATCCACATACTGGTATCAGTGTACCCAACATCCAACTAGTATGTATGGATTGATAAAAATAAGAACTATAACATATTAATGGAATGGAAAAACTTGATGAATTACTGGGTATTGCTGGTGCAGTCGCCTCCACACCATCACCAACTGTACCGGCGATACCCAGACCACAAACTACAGATGAAGACGATGATGACTTCAAGTACAGTCGAGAAAATCTTTATCACATAATCGAGAGAGGTCAAGATGCTCTCGATGGAATCCTCAAAGTAGCTCAAGAAACAGACCATCCTAGAGCTTACGAAGTTGCAGGACAACTACTGAAGACCAATGCTGATAATGCAGAGAAGTTGGTCAATCTACAAACCACAAAGAAAAAAGTCAGGGAAGTTTCTGGTCCAAAGAACGTGACTAATGCATTATTTGTAGGTTCAACGGCAGAACTTCAAAAACTCATAAAGGATAAAAATGTGTAATAACGAAGAATGTAAATGTCAAGACTGTAGTTGTAATCCATGTGAATGCACACCAGATAACCCTTGTGGATGTGATGAAAACATTTAGACAGTTTGTCGAAGCGCCAAGAATTCCTAGAAAAAAGGGACAACCAGCTGGTAGTGACAAACACTCTGACCTTTATACAGATGAAAATCCAAAGGGAACAATTCATGGATTAAAATTTGCAACTGTAAAGGATGCAGAAGCTAGTGTGCGTAAAATAGAGAATAGTGGAAAGAAACACGCACACAAAATACAAGCTGCAATAGCAATGGAACAACGTGCTAAGGTTGCAGGAAAAAAAGGTGCCGCAGCTGTATATCGTAGTTACATCGAAAAGATGAAAAAGATTACGAAACAAAAAAAGATGAATGAGGATGTATCTCGTTCAGATTTAGACCAAATAGAAAAATATGCTGATAGGTTGTTTGCAGCTGTTGGTATTGATGTAGAATTTACTCGACACTTTTTAGACAGAGTAAACGATGAAAGAAATAAGAAACCAATCAATACAGCCGAACTCATAAGATTGTTTAGACTTACCTATAAGAAACATGGAAAGAAAATTCCAAAGATGGGACCAGATGCTCAGGCAGTTATACGAGACATGGAAACAGATATTAATATGCCGTTTGTTCTCAACATAGATAAGTCAGGTATGATTGACATGGTTGCTAAGACAGTGATGAGAAAGAAAGATTTTAAAACCTCAAATACAAAATTGAATGTCTGATAATGTATATCTTGGGAATCCCAATCTCAAGAGAGCGAATGTCCAAATCGAGTTTACGCCAAAACAAATTAAAGAGTATGCTCGATGTATGGAAGACCCGGCACACTTCATCGAAAACTATATCAAGATAGTAAGTATTGATGAAGGACTTGTACCATTTCAACTCTATCCTTTTCAAAGAGACATGGTACAAACCTTTCATACCAATCGTTTCTCTATCTGCAAACTTCCAAGACAATCTGGTAAATCTACAACGATTATAGCTTATCTATTGCACTATTGTTTGTTCAATTCTTCAGTCAATGTAGCAATTCTTGCAAACAAGGCCGCAGTTGCAAGGGATCTCTTAGGAAGGTTACAACTCGCATACGAGCATCTACCAAAGTGGTTGCAACAAGGGGTTATGTCTTGGAACAAGGGTTCCCTTGAACTTGAAAATGGCTCCAAGATTCTTGCAAGTGCAACATCCTCAAGTGCAGTCAGGGGTGGTTCTTATAACATCATCTTTCTTGATGAGTTTGCATATGTTCCAAATAATATCGCAGAGCAGTTCTTCAGTTCAGTCTATCCTACAATTTCTTCAGGTAAAACATCTAAGGTGATGATGGTAAGCACTCCTCATGGAATGAATATGTTTTACAAAATGTGGAATGATGCAGAGAATGGTAGAAACTCTTATGTTCCCATTGAGGTTCATTGGAGTGAGGTGCCAGGTCGAGATGAAAAATGGAAACTAGAAACCATCAAAAATACCAGTGAGCAACAGTTCAACGTGGAGTTTGAATGTGAGTTCTTGGGGTCTGTAAACACCCTCATACATCCTTCAAAACTAAAGGTATTGTCCCATAATGAGCCAATTCAAGAAAATGCAGGACTAAAAGTATACGAAAAACCTAGAGAAGATTCTGGTTATGTTCTTGTCGTTGATGTTTCTAGAGGATTAACCAGTGATTATTCTGCATTTATGGTGATGGATGTCTCAGAAGTTCCATATAGACAAGTTGCAGTTTTTAGAGATAATGAAATTAAACCTATGAACTTTCCTCAAATTATTCATAAAGTTGCAAATGCATATAATCTTGCATATGTTTTAGTTGAGGTCAATGATATTGGAGCTCAGGTCGCAGATGCATTACAATTTGATTTAGAGTATGATAATCTAATCATGACTACACAACATGGTAGAAGTGGACAGGTTGCAGGAGGTGGTTTTTCAGGTAAAAAAGCTCAGTTAGGTGTAAGAACAACCAAAGCTCTCAAGAAGGTTGGGTGTTCAAACTTTAAGACCATGTTGGAAGCTGATAAAATATTCATACAAGATTTTGATACTATTGTAGAACTATCATCCTTCATATCCAAGGGTCAATCATGGGAAGCTGAAGAGGGTGCTACAGATGACCTTGCAATGTGTCTAGTATTGTTTGGATGGTTATCTGACCAGACTTATTTTAAAGAATTAACAAACATGGATATTCGTCAACAACTCTGGAAAGAAAAAGAGGATTTGGTTGAACAGGATATGGCTCCATTTGGATTTGTTTTAGATGGTGTAACAGACGAGTATGGAGTTCGTATTGGAGAAACAGTAGATGAATATGGTTCTACATGGTCACCCGTGGTACAGTCACATAAAGAGTGGTTAGAGGATTGGTGATAATTCTATATCATTCTTTAATTTAGCATCACAATTCATACATACAACTTTATTCTTCCGTATCCTTTCCAGAATTGGCTCTCTGAGTTTTTCTCTGAGTCCTTTTGATCTTGAAACGATTCTGATTTCTTTGTTGTCAGGGAAGAAGACCAAGGTACACGTTTCCGATTCCCCACAGTGTAAACATGACTTGTCGGCCAAGTATTCGTTAATCCATATATCACGTTTTCTCCTTGCTTTCTTTACACCCTCTTTGATGGTGATTTTATATTTTTCATAGTGGTTCATTATAACCTATTTATGTTATAAAAGACGTTCTGAAAAACCCCAAATGTCTAAATATATGCATAAACACTTCTAATTTAAGGAGATGGAATGGCGTTTCAAGTTTCGCCTGGTGTACAGGTAACAGAAAAAGATTTAACAAACGTAGTTCCTGCTGTTGCAACTTCAATTGCCGGTATCGTCATGCCCGCACAAAAGGGTCCAGTTGACGAAATTACTGCAATTGCTTCCGAAGAAGAGTTAGTTCAAGTTTTTGGTCAACCTCAAAGTGCTGATAATGCATATGAGGATTGGTTTTGTGCAGCTAACTTTTTAGGATATGGTAACGCTTTGAGAGTAGTAAGACCTTCAAGTGGTATCGTAAATGCTTGCGTGAGTGGAACTGCTATTTTAATAAGGTCAACTGACCACTATACAAATACTTACAGAGATGGTTCTGGAAGTGTAGGAGAATTTGCTGCAAGAACAGCTGGAACATGGGGAAATAGTCTTAAAGTTTCTGTATGTTACAGTGCAGACAACTATGAAAAAACAAATGTAACAACATTGGATGCAGCTGAGGCCGCTGGACAGACAGTAATATCTGTAACTGCAACAACTGGTTTTGTTGTAGGAGATATAGTCAATTTCGGTGAAGCTGACGGAGCAGAATACAAAGTTACTGCAATTTCTTCTGGAGACACAATTACTATTGAAAGATTTGGAACCAGTAACACAGCTGGAGGACTTAGAACTCCTATTAGTAATTCTACACAAGTACGTAGAAGGTGGGAATTTTATGACCTGTTTGATGGAGCTCCCGGCACGTCCGATTATGTAGCTGACAGAACTGGACTTACAACTACAAATGATGAAATGCATATTGTAGTTATTGATACAGATGGAAGCATTACAGGAGTAGTTGGACAGGTAATAGAAAAGTTTGAAAGAGTATCAAAACTTTCAGATGCAAGAAAGGCAGATGGAAGTATAAATTATTATCCAGATGTCCTCTACAATGAGTCATCTATGATTTATTGGATGGACCACCCAGCTGCACAAGCAACTGGTTATGGACTTACAATTGCAGCTCATATTGCTGGTGGAAATGGTAATCTTTCATCAACAAACACAGAGGTTATCAAGACTCTTGATTTACAAAATGGAACAGATGATTACGCATTGACTGAAGGAGAAATGAAAGATGGAATTGACCGATTTAAAGATACTGAAACAGTAGATTTGAATCTTTTCATTTGTGGAAAATGTACTGCAACCAAAGCTGGAAATGCATTGGATATGTGTACGGACAGAAAAGATGCAGTCGCATTTATTTCTCCAGAAGCTTCTGATGTTGTCAATGTTGCGAGTGAGATTACTCAAACATCAAATGTTAAAGCGTTTTTTGATGCATTGACCTCAACATCATACGGATTCTTTGATAGTGGATACAAATATACCTATGACAAGTATAATGATACTTTTAGGTATGTACCACTTAACGGAGACATGGCCGGACTTTGTGCAAGAACAGATGTAGTCGCAGACTCATGGTTCTCGCCAGGTGGATTCAATAGAGGTCAGGTACGTGGAGTCGTAAGACTTGCATACAACCCTCAAAAAGCAAACAGAGATATTCTTTATAGGTCAAGAATTAATCCAGTTTGTTCTTTTCCTGGGCAGGGAACAGTTCTCTTTGGAGATAAAACTGCACAAGCAAAACCAAGTGCATTTGATAGAATCAATGTACGAAGATTGTTTATCACCCTTGAGAAAGCAATCTCAACCGCTGCCAAATTTCAGTTGTTTGAATTCAACGATGAGTTTACACGAGCTGGATTCCGAAATCAAGTTGAACCTTTCTTGCGTGATGTTCAAGGAAGAAGGGGTATCACAGATTTCTTGGTAGTTTGTGACGAAACCAACAACCCAGGCTCGGTTGTTGATCGTAACGAGTTTGTTGCTGATATATTTGTCAAACCTGCTCGGTCTATTAACTTTATTTCTCTGAACTTTATCGCCACGAAAACTGGTGTAGCGTTCAGTGAAGTAGTTGGAGCGTAAGGAGGACTAGATGGCAACAATTAATGATTTTAAAGCAGTTCTCGCAGGAGGTGGTGCTCGTGCGAATCAGTTTCAAGTTACAATGCCTTTTCCAGGCTTTGCAGCTGCAGGAGGAGAGACAAGAGTTATGTCTTTTCTTTGCAGGACTACAAACTTGCCAGGAATGACATTAGGTGAGGTTCCTGTTCCTTTCAGAGGGCGTCAGTTGTATATTGCTGGTGACCGAACTTTTGAAACATGGACTACAACCATCATGAATGACACTGATTTTCTAATTCGTAATGCGATGGAGAGATGGATGAATGCCATCAATGCATTGTCCGATAATAGTGGACTTGAAAACCCTTCAGACTATCAAGTTGATGCTTTTGTTGACCAACTGGATAGAGCTGGAGAAGCTATCAAGTCGTATACTTTTAGAGGTTTGTTTCCACAAACAATCGCTCCAATTGAATTAGCGTATGACACTAATGATGCTGTTGAGGAATTTGAAGTAACATATCGTTACCAATTTTTTGAAACCAATACAACCAGTTAATAATCCGTATAAATATTTACTACGTGAATAAATACGGAGTGTTATGGCACAGTTATTTGGTTTTGAAATAAAGCGAACGTCAAACCAAAGGGAAGAACAACCTAGTTTTGTTCTTCCCGATGCTGATGACGGAGCAAATATACACGCTGGTTTTTACAGTCAGTATCTAGATCTAAATGCATCTGCAAAAAATGAGTACGATTTAGTAAGAAGGTATCGTGCTGTATCTGAACATCCAGAGTGTGACTTTGCAATAGAAGATATCATCAACGAGTCTATCAATGTAGAAGCTGGAAAAGAAACAGTAAGCATTGTAACAGACAAAGTTCCGTTTTCCCCCAAAATAAAAACAAGAATCCGTCAAGAATTTGAACAGATTCTCCGCCTGTTAGACTTCAATAATAAAGCACACGATATTTTCAGAAGGTGGTATATTGATGGAAGAGTATATTATCATAAGATTATAAATGAATCAAATCCAAAAGATGGAATACAAGAATTAAGACATATTGACAGTCTCAAAATAAAAAGAGTAAAAAAGATAGAAAAAGGAGCATCCAAAAAAGGTACACCAGATATAAAAGTAGTATCAGATCATTACGTATTTAATGAAAAAGGAATGGACCAAGTTGCTTCAGGCGGAGCATTTCAGATTACATCTGATTCAATTGCATTTTGTCCATCTGGTCTTTATGACCCTACTAAAAATATTGTTCTATCATATCTTCACAAAGCAATCAAACCAGTAAACCAACTCAGAATGATTGAGGATGCAGTAGTCATCTATCGTATCTCAAGAGCTCCTGAAAGAAGAATTTTCTACATTGATGTTGGTAACCTTCCAAAAATCAAAGCAGAACAGTATCTCAAAGATGTCATGAATCGATATCGAAACAAGTTAGTGTACAATGCAGCTACAGGTGAGATACGAGATGACAGAAATCAAATGAGTATGTTGGAGGATTTCTGGTTGCCACGAAGAGAGGGTGGAAGAGGAACAGAAATTACAACTTTGCCTGGTGGACAAAATCTTGGTGAAGTTGAAGACATTGTTTATTTTCAGAGAAAACTTTATCGTTCACTCAATATTCCTGTAAGTAGATTGGAACAGGAATCTACCTTTAATCTGGGTAGAGGAGCTGAGATTACCAGAGATGAAGTTAAGTTTACCAAGTTTATTCAAAAACTTAGGAAGAAGTTCAATGTTCTCTTCAATGACCTGTTAAAGACACAATTAATCTTGAAAGGGGTCATTTCAGAGGAAGATTGGAGTAGTATAAGAACAAATATTCACTATTCCTATCTTAAAGATGGTCATTATGCAGAAATGCGAGACATGGATGTATTGCGTGACCGATTAGATATACTAAATACTATGGAACCCTATATTGGTGAATGGTTCTCAAAAGAGTATGTTCAGAAACACGTTTTCCGCATGACAGATGAGGAAATCAAGAGAATGGACAAACAAATTAACAAAGAACCACCACCACCAGACGATGATGATGACAATGATAGGGATGACTCTCCAGATAGGAGAGATGACTTTCCAGACAGGGAAGAAGAAGAAAACCAACTCGACAGTCAGAGGTAAATTATGAGTAACATACCCGATATGATTAATGCATTACTTGATGATAACAAAATTGAGGCTGAAAGTGCATTCAAAAACACTATCTCTCAAAAAGTGGGAGATGCTTTAGATTTAAAACGTATTCAAGTTGCAAACAAATTTGTAACGCAACACGTTACACAAACGGATACTGAGAGTGAAGACGTTTAATGAGTATCATGGTGTTCGTGAAAAAGATGAACACAAGAAATCAGCTGAATATAAAAAACTTTCATCACAGATGAAGAAAGCTGTAGATGATGTCTTCTCTACGTTAGAATCAAAACCTGGCGATTTTTTGAGTACATTTGATAAAACTGTCTCAAAGATTGCTAAGAAATATAAAGTGAAAGATAAAGATATCATGAGTTATTTCGACAAAGAAATGCTTACAATTTAAGGTAAACCATGGCCAATCAAATTATTAACAAAATAGGAACCTCTGTAATTCATGTAGATAGTACAGATGGTGAGATAACTCTTGCAGAATTGAAAAATGCAAATGAAGCAACAGTTGTAAACGCAGACATTGTAGAAATATTTTACAATCTTAAAGCTGGTGCATCAATAGCAATCGATAGAGGTGGAACAGATGTATATAAAATTATAGCAGGAGCTCCCGCTTCTGGAACTGGTTCAAATCTGATTGGTCATGTAAACTATAGACCATCTGGACTTGTACTCAGAGGAACGTCCACCGCCGATATTGGTGTCACTGTTGCTAGTTTTACTGATAGTTTAGTTACACTTATAGTCAAAAAGTCATATTAAGGGGAATTATGAAATTAATTACGGAAACTTATGATGATTATGAAATTCTTATAGAAGGTAAAGGGAAAGACATGAAAATACAAGGTGTTTTCATGCAAGCAGAAACCAAAAATCGTAATGGTAGAGTATATCCCCTTGGCGTTCTTCAGAAAGAAGTGACAAGATATAATAAAGAATTAGTATCCAAAAATCGTGCTTTTGGAGAACTAGGTCATCCAGACGGACCTACTGTCAATCTGGATAGGGTTTCTCATATGATTGAGGAACTTGTACCCGAAGGTAATAATATCATCGGGAAAGCGAAGATTCTTGACACACCAAATGGTAAGATTGTCAAAGAACTTCTAAATTCTGGTGCAAAACTTGGAGTCTCTAGTAGAGGAATGGGCACACTTGAAAAAAAGGGAAACGCAAATTACGTAAAAGATGACTTTTACCTTGCAACTGCAGCTGATATTGTTGCAGACCCTTCAGCACCGCAAGCGTTTGTGGAAGGAATTATGGAAGGTAAGGAATGGATTTGGGACAATGGTATTCTGAAAGAATCCGAAGTCGCAAAGATTCATAGACTTGCTTCCGCAAATAAACAAGCAGAAGCCTTTGAAGCTTTCCTTTCAAAACTCTAATTTTATAAATATAATTAATCAATACTCTAAGGAGACTTAAAATGTCTGAAAATCTCAATAAAGAAATGGAAGAAGTGGTTGAGGATACACTAGAGGAAGAAACTCCCGCTCATAAATCCGTTAAGGGTAAGGGTGGAGTAGTTGCTCCAGTAACCACACCCGAAAGCCAACAAAAAGACAAATCCGGCGTCAAACAAGCAAAACAACCTGCCGCTGGAGTTGCGTACAAGGAAGAAGTTGAAGTTGAGGAGGAAACCGAAACTGAAGCAGAAGAACTTGAAGAATCCCTTCCAAGGTTGAAATCAGAAATGATGGATGGAATGGTAAAACATATGAAGAAAATGAAAAAAGAGGATCTTGCAAAACTCTATTCAACAACTCTTATGAAAGAGGAAGACGAAGAAGAGGATGAAGATGATGATGAAGAAGAAATGGAAGCTTATCATAGTAAGAAAATGAAGAAAGAGTCCATTGACCAAACAATAGAATCTCTTGATGTTTCTGATGATGTAAACGCATTGGTTGAAGGGGAAGAAATTTCCGAAGAATTCAAGTCAAAAGCTGCTACAATTTTTGAGAGCGCAGTAAAGACTAAAGTTCGTGCAGAACTTGAAAAAATGCAGGAAGAAAACGACAAAATTATCACTGATATGGCCGAACAGACAATGACTGATTTGGTTGAAAAAGTAGATGACTACTTGAATTATGTCGTTGAACAGTGGATGTCTGAAAACGAACTTGCTATTGAGCGAGGACTCAAAGGTGAGATTGCAGAAGACTTCATTAGTGGACTGAAAAATCTTTTTGAAGACCACTATATTGATGTTCCAGATGAGAAGTATGACATTCTGGAAGCTAACTTGACGAAAATCGAAGAGTTAGAGGAAAAACTTAACAAACAGATTGAAGAGAATGTTCAGTTGAGAAAAGCGAAAGGTGAACTTGTAAAAGAATCACTAGTTGCTGACGTTGCTAATGGGATGACTGATACTGAAACTGAAAAGTTCCAAAGTCTGGTTGAAGATGTAGAATTTTCTGATGAGGAATCCTATACGGAAAAACTCAAGACAATCAGAGAAAGTTATTTTGGTTCCAAAGAGGTTCTTACCGAAGAGGGAACTGAAGAAACTACTACAGAAGAAACAGTTGAAGTGACCGATTCAATGGACAAGTATTTAAAAGCCATTGGTCGTGACGTTCAACGTGCTAAACAATAATCACTTTAAATAGGAGTACTATATGTACAATGCAGAACAACTCCAAGAAAAGTGGCAACCAGTTTTGAATCATCCCGATCTCCCAGAGATCACAGATTCTTATAAACGAGCTGTTACCTCAGTTATCTTGGAAAACCAAGAGCGTGAACTCAAAGAGACACGTTCAATGTTGGCGGAAGCTGACATGGCCGCAAGTGCAGCTGCTACGTTTGACCCAGTATTGATTTCACTGGTTCGCCGTGCAATGCCTAACTTGATGGCTTATGATGTTTGTGGTGTTCAACCAATGAGTGGACCTACAGGACTCATCTTTGCCATGAAGGCACGTTATGGTGGTGGAGACACAGGATTCACCGAAGCTCTCTTTGATGGAGCTGAAACTTCTGCTAGTGGTAGAGGTGGAGTCGGTGCCGGAGACATTAAACAAGTCGGTTCAAACCCAGGCGTTCTTAACGATTCTGGTGCAACTGCTCCTCAGTCAGTTGATGGAGGTTCACCAGACGGAGTTTATAACGCCAGAGCTGGTATGACTTTAGCTCAAGCTGAAGCTCTTAGTGGTCCTTCAACTGGTTCAGATGACCCAAGCCCTCCAACTGGTGATTTCCCAGGCACAAACTCTAGTGCTAAAGACGGGGAATTTCAGGACATGGGTTTCACCATTGAGAAAACTCAAGTTACTGCAAGGACACGTGCCTTGCGTGCTGGGTACACAATGGAACTTGCACAAGACCTGAAAGCTATTCATGGTCTGGATGCAGAATCCGAATTGTCTAACATTCTCTCAACTGAAATCCTTGCTGAAATCAATCGTGAGGTTGTTCGTTCAATCTACACAGTTGCTAAAAAAGGTGCTCTGGGAGTAACCGCTGACGGAATATTTGACCTTGATACAGATTCAAATGGTCGATGGTCAGTAGAGAAGTTCAAAGGACTTCTTTTCCAAATCGAGCGTGATTGTAACGCTATCGGAATCGAAACACGAAGAGGAAAAGGTAATATCCTCATGTGTTCCGCTGACGTAGCTTCCGCTCTGTCAATGGCCGGTGTTCTGGACTATGCTCCAAATATGTCAACAAATCTTAATGTTGACACAACTGGAAATACTTTTGCCGGAACAATCAATGGACGAATTAAGGTCTATGTTGACCCATATGAGTCTCTTGCAACTGGTGCCGGAAACTGGTATGTCGCTGGGTATCGTGGTGCTTCTGCTTATGATGCAGGACTGTTCTACTGCCCATACGTTCCATTGCAAATGGTTCGTGCGATTGGAGAAAATGACTTCCAGCCAAAAATTGCGTTTAAAACACGTTATGGAATGGCCGAGAATCCATTTGCTCGTTCATCAATCCCAACAAACATTGATGTTAATGCTCTTGCTCCTTCTGCGAATGTTTACTATCGCAGAGCTCGAGTGAACAATATCATGTAATCACTCTTGAGAGGGGATTTATTCCCCTCTCAAATCCCACATAAATACTTGTAAAGGTAAATTATGGCCGATACAAGTCAACCCACAGTTTTAGATTACGCTTCACAAACTACTTGGAGAATTCGTTTCAATCGAATTACTAAGGTCGAATGGTTTTGTACAAATGTTAATCTTCCAGGCATAAATCTTGGAGAAGCTTTGTTTCCTACTCCACTTTCAGATACCTATGTTACAGGAGACAAATTGACATTTGAGACTCTTAATATAACTTTTTTAGTGGATGAAGAACTACAAAACTATAGAGAACTATGGGATTGGATTGTTGGAGTTGGATTTCCAAAACAACATTCACAGTTTTCTTCTGTTCTTTCAAGTGGTTCAAATCCTGGCGGAACATTGACTGCATCGAATAGAGTGGGAAATACAGTAACCACTCCAAGTGATAGACCAGTATATG
>VTLG01008134.1_pt1 | contig 16685 bp, 11 predicted proteins | sample 4694571 | NCBI WGS metagenome assembly VTLG01 (sample SAMN12604809, study PRJNA352737) | marine metagenome | biome: ENVO:00000447; feature: ENVO:00000209|ENVO:00000569|ENVO:01000036; material: ENVO:00002151; isolation source: viral sequences binned using virsorter ...
TAGAGACTATTGTTGTCGCTGGTACTTTTGTTGCTTCACTTAAAGCTGTAACTTTATCAAAATTTAAATTTGTTCTTTTAGTTGCTTCTGTAAGACCATCTGTAATTATTTCAGCCTGAGCAGCATTTAATAATTGACCTGCACTTCTAGTCCAAGTTTGATAAACCCTAGAGAATTGTAGAGTTGTTTCTAAATTTCTCATCATTTCTGATATTGCTTCTGCTTTATTAATAGAAGGATTATCTGTTGCTTGATAAACTAAATGCGCCCATTTTGCTGCTTGTTCACCTGCGAAATTCAGTCCAAATCTTATCTTTAATAAATTAGTAACATTCTCTACGTTGTTAGCAAATATTTCTGTCGCATCTACAAGTTTTTTATCATATAAAATCTTATCTAAATTTATCCCTTGTTCTTTAAATACTGCTCCTAATTCTTGTGCAATTCTTTTTGGACTGACTGACCACATTCCTGTGTCCATAATCTTGTCAAACCTATGAGTTATAGCATCGAGAATTGTTTCAAAATCTCCTCCTTCAGCACTAGAACCTGGATAGTATTCTTTTCCTTTTGGAGATCTAAGAGTAGTTATATCCTGCCATGCAGCTGGAGTATCTAATAGATCTGCCTCTCCAGATTCAATTTTTCTAAATGCTTCAATAACATCTTCACTTAAACCTTCTACTTCTTCTCTTGATCTCTTTCCACCAGCAGGTTCTTCGCCTAACCTAGCCTGTTCTTCATCATATTTTCTTGCTTCCTCATCATAAGAACCTCTAGGATCATCTGCATCACTTTTTTTTCCTACGACAAAATCTTCAGACTTTAATTGATTTTCAGGAATAATTTCTCCTGTCCTAGTTTTAACAGCCATTTCTCTTTCCACACCTTCTTTAGTCCTTTCAAATGCAGAAATAGCGTCATCACTCCATCCAAGTGGATGATCTCTTTCTAAAACAGTATTTCTTTGTTGTAAGAAATCATTAAAGATTTTTTTAGTTTGAGGGCCACCAAGACGAGCATGAACACTTGCGATTAAATCTCTAAAATAAATACCAATTTTATATATTAAACTTCTAAAATTATCTGTCTGGATAAACTGATTCCCTTTTGTAATACCTTTATAGTCGAGATTTAAACCTTCATCTAATTTGCTAAAGAAAGCATCTGTCATGTTTTCTGCAAAATATTCATCTAGATCTGTATATCTATAATCAGCCTCACCTTTAAATTTATTTCTGTCGAAATATTTAGCAGCTTCATCAGCAAAGTTCTTTTCTGTTATTTTCTTTCCCATTCCAAATCCAGTTTCCCATGAGTCAATTTGAAGTCTCATTTGTAAATCTTCTGGAGTTGTTTCTTTAATCCAGGCTTTCTTTTTCTGTTCCCATCTCTGTAAATATTTTTTTTGTTCTCTTAAAAATTCTTTTTTATATCTAGCTAAATCTGCTTTAGGTAAGTATCTTGATAAACTATGCCATAGTTCATGTATTACAGTTCTTTCAAGTCTTCCTTCTTCTATAATTTTTTTTCTAATTGAAACTAAATTAGTTAAGAAATTATATTCACCATCTTTACCTGGGTTTAGTGATCCTTTAATACTGATACCTACATCATCAAACATCCGTCCACCAATAATATCTATAAACTCTTCTACCCCTTCAGCTTCTCCAATATCAATTCCATCTGAAGGAAACTTTTTCATTATTCTTTTCTTTATTTTCTCTGCCCCTCTAGATCTAGATATTCCTCTAGGATCTTCATCTATTGGTGTAAAAGGTTTTGGTTTTCTTGAAGTTACCTTTTCAATAATCTCATCATAACTATTACCATCTTGAACCATTTGTAATACTTCATCATCGAGAGGAAGATCACCTCTTTTGATTGCTTCAGCAATAGATTTTTCTCTATTAGTAATCTGAACATTATCTGTTTGCTTATCAACAATTAAATTTCTGTTTCTTTCTTGTATTTGTTTCCATACTTTATCTCTTTCAGCTGGTGGTAGATCAGCTCTTGCTTTATCAAAAGCTGCTCTATCTATTCTTGATTCTATTTCTTGTTCACTAAGTCTTTTTTTTATTTCTGGAATATTTTCTAATTTTTCTGCTGCTTCAATTGCTTCCTTTTGAAGCCTTGGAAAACTAGGACTATTTTTAGGAGTACTAAGAAGAGTACCTAATTTTATTCTTGCATTAATTACTTTTACTGCTGATGCTGTAGATATAGCTCCACCAAGTCCAAAGTCAATAAAGCCTCCTTCTAAGGCATTTTTAAAACGACCTTTTAATCCTTCATCTTCTGGATTTGTAGCCAGTTGATTAAGAAGGGGAATATGTTTTACGTTATTAAACCAAGTATCACTATTAGCAGCTAAGTCATATAAACGACCTTCGTATTGATCAAATCCAGCAAAATCAATTAAAGCAGCTTTAGGACTTGTTGCTGTTGCTGTTTTAATTCCAAACTTTGTAATGTCTTGAGCAGTTCTTTGAGCTAAAGGATATTTTGCAAGTGGTTTACCGACACCTTGAACTATTCCAGCTTCTATTTTTTTTGCTTTAGTTCCAAGTTTAGTAACAGGTTGTATTAATTTACCAACTTTTGGAGCTTGAGCTAATCCTTTTAAACCCCAGTTTATACCTTTTAAAGCCTTAGAAAGAAGAAGCCATTCAAGACCAAACTGAAGTATTCCTGTCCCTACATCTTCCCAAACACCACTACTTTCTAATGGTTCTGGTTTCCAATCACCCATACCGAGTATCGGCTTATCAGGTTCTTCAGAAGTAGTGCCTTCTCCTATCCCAAGAGCACCACCAATGTCTCTAATTGTGTCGCTACCTTCCTGAACAGCATTAATTCCTGCATTAATAAACATGCGAGGAACAGTTTTTGCTGCTTCTTTATAACTAAAATCTTTATTAGCTTCTGTTTCTTCTCGAACTTTTTGACCTGCTGATGACTCAGTTTTATCTACCCATTCATACTTTTCTTCCTTTGTTTCAGGATCAATAACAAGTTTATAGGCCATTAGTGTTATGCAATATTAGATCTTCCTTTTATGGTACTAGATTTATTGTATCTAGGCTTGCTTTGATTTAAGATAATTTCTTTTGCCTTCTTCCTTGCTTCATCCATAAATGGAAGATGTAGCTTATTTTCGTAACTAGCCCAAGCATTAAATAACCCTTCCTTATTATCATTTAACCAAGGCTCATTCTTAACAATATCGTAAGCAGCTTTTGCATTCATATTTATATCAAATAAATTATTTCGACCATTTAACCAAGGCCATTTTTCTTCTCGCCATTTTCCTAAGTTTGGTGTAGCTCCTGTATCAAGCATATTTATTTGAAGAACTCCATAACTTTCATCTGTATCATTTAAAGAGGAATGATTTCTAATACTTCGTGTATGTGATTCTGCCATCGCAATCGCAAGCATTGTTGTAAGTTCTTCTTCATTTGTAAAACCTGCTTGGTATAGGGCATTACCAAACTCTGTTTGTCTTTGAGTTAAAGGTGTATTTGCTTCCCAGACTCGATCAAATGCTGCTGCTTGTTGTCCTTTTAAATTTGAAGGAACTTCTTTAATCTTATTAATTGGTGGAAGCATTCCAGGTTGCAAATCTCCTGCAATTAATATTTCTTGATCTGATATTGAAGAACCTATTCTATTGTTTTTTTTTACTTCTTCAAACTGAAATTGGTCATTACGTTTATCAGGGAAGACTCTATCTAAACGCTCATAGAATTTTGGAGTAAGAGGAAGATTATGTAATTTTGCTTGATTTATAAAATATTCTTTAGGCGACATATCTTTATTAATTCTGCCAAGAATAGCTGGCATCTCTCTTGTATAACTTAAAGCTCTTGGCCCTGGAGGTATCCTGTTATTTTCATGTGGCAGTATGAGGAATCCATCACGTTCAATTTTCAAGGGTTCCTTAGGGAATGAATCAACATCTATTGCATCTGCTCCTTGAATCCATCCCCAAACATTAAGACTATTTCCATCCATATTTTTATTTTCTAAAACAATTGCAAGATCTTCAATTTGATTTAATTGATGAGCAAGTATTGGACTTGAATATAAAGTTTCTGTTCTAGCTGCTGTGACTAAAGAACTATTTTGTTGAGGATTACCTCTACCATCGAGTCCTCCTTCTAAACTATTGATTAATTCTCTTGGCGTTTGGAAAACAAATGATTGCTTATTATCTTCCCTCATATCAGAAAGATACGTTTTGAGTTTATTTAGATCAGGTATTCTTTTTTCAGCTGATATCTTGTAATCTGACGGCACTTCAATTTTTTCTTTATTGTCTTTATCTTCTTTGTCTTTAGTTGTTTTTCCTTGGTTGTTATCATCTCCTATTCGTACTTGATTCCCATCATTACCTAATCCTGTTTGACTTTCTTTATATTCTTTCCACTTATCTTGATAATCTGTTTTTGTCGTTTGTAATAATTGATTTAGTTTTTCAACTCTATCTGCAAATGGAATTTTTTCTTTAAATATATTAGCAGCATCTCTTCTAAGTTTTGCTTTAGCTTCTTCATAAGCATCTCGATCTTCTTTGTCCCATTGATCCAATGCTTTAAGACTTTTTCCTGTTTTCTTTCTATAAAAGTTTGAGATAAATGCGTCTGCCCTAGCAAAAAGTCCGTCACTACCTTCTGATCCATTAACAAGATTATTATAATTTCTTTTTTCTAATTCGTAATCAACATTAATTTCTGGAAGTAGCAATTGATATTGATTAGTATCTATTCTCTTTGTTCTATAAAAATAATTAATGAGTTGTTTATTTCTAACAGCTTGATCAGGACTCTTCTCTATAGTCTTTTTTAAATAATCATAATTTTCATTTCTTTGATCAGCTGTACGACTATCTAAAAATCCTGTCTTTAATTGTTCGAGTCTTCTTATATATGATTGCGCTTCTTGAATAGTAGAGAATTTGTCATAAGCTCCAAATTGTAATTTATTTATTTTATCAACAACGCCTGAAATATTTACTCCACCTTGAGAAGGAATTAAATAATCAACACCATCTACTTTTACAGTTCTCATTCCATCTCCATTTAAAATGGGATCTACTTCTGTTGTATCTAAATTTGCATCTATTTGATTAATACTTCCAAAGTCTGTTTCTGCTAACTGATTTGCATTGTTAGTAGCATTCCTATCTAATATTAGAGATGCCTTATTTTTTTGTTCACCTATAGCTAATTCCCAATAACGCTTTAATTTCTTTTCTCCTCCAACCATATCGACTAATTTTGCTGTACCTATTCTTGTATTCAGTAATAAAGTTAAAGCTACATCTGCATTCTTTCTAACTTCTGTTGGGTCATTAGAAACCAGAATTACTTGTTCTGCTACATCAGTAAAAATTTTATCTTTTTGAGTATGAGCATTATAAGTTTTCATTGATACTCCTGACTTTTGGTTAAAGTCGTCATAAGTATTAGTAAAACTTAAACCTGTAACTACTTTGCCTGGTTCATCAATCTCTTGATCTGTTGTCCATTCTGTAAGCTCTCCACCTACATTAGGAAATGTTCCTGTTAATGTTTCTTGAGAAGCTGTAGAAGCATTTAATATTGTTGTTCCAATGTTATTATCCTTTCCTTCAACAGCTGTATTATCTTTATATTTTAAATGTTCAGCACTTAAAGTTCTTCTTGAACTATATATAGCTGCTTGAATTTTAGGTTGGAGTTCTAGTCGTGCTTGAGCATTTGGAATCTTTTCTGCAAAATAAGAAGTTGCTAACTTAGTAAACTCTGGAGATGCAGGATTAAGAGGAATAATTTTTCCTGAATCGAGATCTCTTCTATCTTCATCAAAAAAACTATCTTGATATCTTTCGCTCATATCATTTTCAAAGTTTGTAATAGCATCTATTGCATCTCTCTTTGCTTTAACAACAACATATTCTCTTTCTACTCTTTGATCCATTGATGCAAAGACTCCATAAGAACCCGATGCTTCTGCATCATTATTAGCTTTTTGTTCTAAGGCATTCTTTGCTTTATTTAATTTTGTATTAGAACTTTCTCCTTCTTCTTCTTCTTCTTCTGCTTTTATTTCTGCTTTCTTTCTTGCAGCTAAATCTGCTGATTTCTGATAGTTCCAGAAGTCAGAACCAAATGCTTGTAGATTTGTATTTATCTCACCAAAGGCTGTTGCTAAATTTTTTAAGTTTTGTTCATTGCTATGTACTTTTGGAGGGTTTGGGATATCAGGAGCACCAGGAAAATTTAAAGGTTGAGACTGAAAATAATCATTAGTATTAGTTCTGAATTTAGGAGTAACTCCAGCACCACCTTTTAGGTCATATTGTTTTATTGCTGCTGTACTTTGGTTAAGAGCTGTGAGTCTTCCTGATGTTTTACGATCAGATACCCCTTTAGATTTTCCATGTGAATACTTTGCCATAGTTAATTAGCCACCTGGTGTCGGGATTTTTTTGTAACCTTTACCCCATCCTTGCCATTCATATCCTGCTTGATTCATTCCACTACTCCAAGACAGACCTGCACTAGCACCTTGCAGTCCTGCACTTAGCAATGCCAATCCTGTATTACTTCTTATCTTCGGTGCATCTACTGGTCTTACAGGATCTATGTACGTTCGTTCTATATAAGGATTAAGACTTGCTAATCTACTTGCTCTTCTAATATTTGTACTACGTTTATCCTGATCTGCAATAGCACCTGTAAAGGCAAGATTTCTATTAACAGCCCAATCAAACTGACCATATTGTGAATCGACATCAGCTAATAAATTAACAACATTTAATCCTCCTTTTCCTGTCGCTAGTATTTCTCCTTTTGCTCTAGTTGTTTCTAGTTTCTTTTCTCGTTTCTTAAGTGCAGCTTCTTCTTGTGCTTGAGCTATTTGTAAATTAATAGATTGTGTTTCTTTTTCAAATGCTCTATCTGCTAGAAATTCACTTGTTTCATTTGCTAATTCTGTAGATTGAAATTGTTGTTGTTCTCTAAATCTATTAGCTGCTACTTGTATCTTGTCTCTATCAAATTGTGCTGCTTGATTTATATTCTGTACTTCTATTGCTTCATTCTGAGCAGCAATCATCTGCTGATTTTGGACAAATCCAAGACCAGCTGCAAGCGCACCAAAAATAAAAGCAGGAGGGCACATTCTCTAAATCCTCACGAACTCATAAAACATTTGACGTTCTGGCCCCCATTGTAGATGTTTTTTAATAAAAGTAAAACCTAACCAATGAATCCATTTTACATGTACTGTATTCCTTGCATCAACTATATTAAAAAGAAGTGGATATAAAGATTGCATTTCATTTAATGTTTCTTTTGATCTTCTAAGGAACCATCGTTTGTCAATAGAATCATCAAACATTGATTGACATCCTAATAACCAAATACGTCCTACACCTTCTCCTTCTGGAACAACTCCGCCCATTGACATTAAATGACCATGACGACTTACAGTTGTTAAACAAGGTTTACTCATAAAATAAGCATACAACAAACTACTTTTAGGACAACCACCTGTTTGAGCTTTCACTTCATCTACATCTTCTTTCCTCATATTTTCTGCTACTACTGGAACATCAGAAAGAAGTGAAGGTCTGAGAATTGCCATTCTTATATTCTTCTCGCTCGTTCTTGTAACCAACCTTCCCATTCAGCTGATTGAAAGATACAAGGTAATGGACTATCACTAAACAATTCAATCTTGGCATCAAGATTCCTAGTCATAACAGGAACTCTAAAAGTTTCTTTCGGGATACCTACTTGACCTATTAAGTTCTGACCAACTTGCAGTCCGTTATATGGATAAGAAGAAGTAGGTCTTCCAAAAGGAGTAACATTTATAACGAAAGAAGAAGTTTTATTAAAAACAACTGCCCATTTTCTTAGTTGTAAATAAGGAGATGCAGTAACAGAAATAGTTCCAGACTCATCTTGTTGTTTTAAAAATGGAGTACTAAATTCATACTTCATATCGTATGGTTCACCTATAAAGAAAGCTGTTGTACTTACATCTCCATCAACAGTAATTGTTCCATTGTTTGAAGCATCTCCAACTGTTTCAGCTTTAGGTGTCAGAACAGATCCATGTTTTAATTTGATTAATGCTTTGAACTTATAAGTATTAGTAGCAGCTTGCTTTGTAAAAGATATAGCTTCATTAGCTTGAATAGTTTTGCTATGTAAATAAGAAGGGAAATCAGTAATAGTAACTGTTGCATTACCTGTCGTCTTTCCTGTTGTTGATCCTCCTGAACTACTAACTACTAATCCTTCTCCATTAACAATAGTTATGACTGTATTAGTAGAAGGTTGTGATGTAGGAAAACTATTAATGTCTGCATAGTTTGTTCCTCCAACAGTTAAAGGACGACCAACTAATTTTGTTACTCCTGTATTAGCTAATGGATATGGCAAAGTAATTACAGTCTGAGCATTCAATCCACCAGAGTTAGTAACACTAAAAGTACAATTAGCTTCTGTTGTTTTTCTATCTAACAGGATTTCTATTTCAGTATCTGCATCAATTGTTTCAGGTCTTAGTGATGCTTTCTCTAAGTAAACACCATCAGCATATTCGACAATAATATACAAATCACTATCTAGGATTGATGCTGAAAGAATAGACTTAGCTCCTTTAACTTCCCAATATGACCAGGCAGATTGTAGTTTGGTTTCATCTTGGAATAAGAATTTATAAATATATAATCGTTTAGGTTCATCCTTACTAATCATTACTATTGTTTCTTCTGATACTGATGCAGCTATAGCTACTAAGTTCTTAGGTATATAACGAGGTGTTGATGCTGTTACTTCTGCTGATATAGGAGTTGAACCTGTTACGTCTGGAATATAGAACTCACGCAAACCACTATATTCTCCTTTATCTACAGGGAAGAATACAGTTCGACCTACACCTATAGGGTCAACTAAATCATTAGAATCAAATTTAGTCATTGCAGTTATCGTTGCAGTTCTAGGAGTAAGGGGAGCACCAAGTCCTGACATACCTGTATCTAATCTAAACTGACCACTTCTACTGAAGAGAAGCAAGGTATTTGAAAATGCCATGCTTGAAGTAAGAAAGTTAATATCAGTACCACCTGTACTTACAAAGATAGGATCACTATCTACAACAGTCTGAACAGTTTCAGGCCAATACCTTGTGTAATCATCAGCTGCTGATAAGCAAGCATATTCATCTGAAAGTAAAACAAGTCTGTTTCTAAAGACGTTTATATTACTAATCTTCTCTCCGACAAAAGGAGGATTACTTGCACTTGTTGCATCACCTGCAATTCTATTTCCCCATGTTTGTCTTTTAAAAGTAAATGTTCCATTGGCATTTCTAATAAGAACATGAGGCATCTTGTCTGCCTTTAATTTATATTCAATTCCAGGTGCAACAGTCTCTCTCCATATTCCTTTACCTGATGCTGTGCCATCTGTAGTTTCAAACTTTACATAGTAATCATCTGCTGCTGTAGAACTAGATCCAATTACTTTTAATATCTGACCATTTAAACCTTTTAAAGGAAGTTGTTGTATTGCTTCTACTTCTCCTTTGATACCTACGATAAACATATCTGCAATGGTATCACTTACTTTTATCGTAAAATCTCCTCCGTCATCCTTAACAATTTTTAATAAATAATCATCAACTGTTGTTGCTGTATATTCTGGGCCAAGAACACTATCGTTATTAATTAAATCTCTTAATCCATCACATACACTCTTGTTACTAGGAGCATTTGATGATGCACCTGATCCAATAATAGGTGTAGTAAATTCTTCCTTAGTTTCTGCATGATCATTAGCATTTAAAGTTACTGAGTAAGTTGAGTTATATTCAGCCTGTCTAATAAAAACTAATCCTGTTGCTTGCGTATATGAAGGAGAGTTAGTTGATTCCATTTCAACTACAGTTTCCCTATTAGTTATAAACGTACTGTCTGCAATACTGGCCAACCTAAATGTATTAGCAGGTTCAGAAGTATTTGCTATATCTAAATACGACTGACAGCTAGTGCCACCACTATTAACTTCATTTCCATTGCCATCGTATTGTTGATAAGTAAGTGTTTGAGCTACACCTGCGAGACTAAATACTTTTATATCTCCATCAGTTATGTAAACGATGTATTGAACATTTCCATCACGATCAACGATATGGCTAAAGGGTCTAGTACTTCCTGCACTTCCAGTAAATAATCTGTTCTGATGATAGAAGGGAGGTCGTTTCTTTAATCCTTCAACAGAACTAGGCATACAGTTAATAACTGATTCAGCCTGGGAAGAAAGTCTTAGTGCTGCTGGTTGTTGACTAACTCCATTAATTAAGTTTGGGATTGATTTACTGACAAGTGGCATAGCTATCTAATAAGAGCACGATGAGGTTTGAATGTATTAAAGTGTCCAGTTCTATTTGTATTCCCTCTTAACATACTATGTTCATCCCTTGTTGTTTCCTCTTCTAAGAATTGGCTTCTTGCTTCTAGTTCTGCAATCATATTTATTTTTGCATAGTCTTCACTTCCTACTGTTGCTTCTTGAAGTTGTCTTCCTGCTCTTGTCATTATGTATCTACGAGCATATTCAGGTAAGGATAGCCAATCAAGAATAGTAGTTACATCAGCTTTAATATCTTCTGTGAATGTATATTTCTGAGTCTTCCTATCGTATAGTCTTCCGTTTCTAATGATGATGTCATATTCAGGATAGAGTTCAGGGTCTACATAAACCTTGGTAGTTGAAACTCCTGTCTCTATTTCATCAGTAGTATTTCTTTTTAAAGTTCTTTCGTAATCAGTATTGAAAGTCCAACCTTCTGATTGCACTTCTCGACTCGCTTGGTTCAAAGCATCTTGAGCTTGCTTTGCAATTCCCACTTGTCCGACTGTACTGTTAACAGGAGCTTCTCCTGTCATTTGTAAAACTCTATTGATAGCTTCGAGTTCAGTTGTAAGAGTTAATACCATAACGAATAAAGAAAAAAGGGGAGGCTGTCCTCCCCGAATATAAAGTTAGCTAGTTGCCCAGTAGATCTCAACTGCACAGTCAGGACGTAATACGCCAGTACCATGAGCCATAGAACCAACCATGAATGTTCCTTGCCATAGTGCATGAACATCTGATCCTGTTTGTTCCATCTTAAGATCCATCAACTTAACTGTTCCAACTGCTTGCTTGTTAAAGACAAGACCTACGCTGTCAGTATAGTTAGCATGGTAAGTATTGTTCTCACCTGTTACTGCTGATCTGTTTGTAGTAGGTAGATGGTTAGATTTAATGATGCTGATACCAGCAACTTTTAATACTGTTCCATCTGCATAAGCTCCAGATCCACCCCAGTCTCTGTTGAGTACATCAGTTGTTTGAGCCAACTTATAATATTCTGTTGGGCCAAGTACAACGTAACGATTATCTTCAGGGACGTTGTTGATATCCATCTTCTCAGCTGCTGTCCATAAAGCTGATACAAGGTTTGCACCTGTTACAGCTGCTTTGTTTGCAGCAACGATCTTGATGCGAGTACCACCAGGAAGATCAGTATTGAAGTTAGTTGAAGTTCTTGCAGCTTGTGCAATAGTTGCAGCTACGTTTTGGTCGAACTTATAGGCAAGCTGATTGCCCATCTCGATAGAATATTGAGATCTAACATCATAGTGATTCTTAGCTTCATCAATGTCTGCCAAAAATACCTGACTGACTAATTTGTCATCAATATTTATGGTAGCTTCAGCATGCTTGATAGCTGCTCCTGTTAACTGAGTACCAGGTGTATGATACGAAGTTGAAGCGTTTCCAATTATTGGAAATTGTGCTGATTTACCTGATGAAATTGTTCGCACATTGTGCAAAGATTCAAAGACAGTAGCCTTGCGGAAAGATGATAGCACCTCCCCTGAGAACACCTTTAAAAATAAAGCGTCATAACCACTACCTGTATTGTTTACTAGGCCGAGCCTAGATACAGTCATGTTTGTCATAAGTTAATACCTAGAAAAAGAAAGAAAGTTCCTGACTTTAATTTCATTTAACTAAGGGTGTCCCTCGCAAGGGGCCAGAGTTTCAGTCAACAAGTCTCGGTATCTAAATAATAACGCCTAAACGACATTTGATCTAGATAATTTTTCTTCTACTTGTTTTCTGAATGCAGGATCAGAAGCATAAAGAGGATCATTCATAGCTGCAACGACCTGAGCCATTGATTCAAACTTAGCTTTTGATGCTCTCTTTGTAGTCCTACCACTAACTAGCTTTGGTTCTTTGTTTCCTTCTGACATATAGCGACTATGTAATCCAGCTACTGCTAGTTTTACCATGTCATAATTTGGATTCTTAATAGCTAATTCAAAGGCAGACTTCTCACTATCTGTTAAAGATCCAGCTGCCCATTCAATCATTTCTGCATAAGCTGCTTGTCCTCCATAGAGATCTTGTATCTCTTTGACTTGTGCTTGTTGCAGTTCAGTATCTTTTTGAGCATTAAACTGAACACCTTGAAGATAAGCTTCAACCATTTCTCGGCTGAACCCTGCTTCACTTAATTCGTTATAGTCGTCATCAGTAAGCTGGCCTGTTTCTTGCCATCTTTCATTCATCCCTTGATAATCAATTTCGGCTTCTTCAAATTTGCTACCTATGTAGTCGCCATAGATTTCTCTAGCACCTTGAGGAGTTTCTGTTTCTGTTTCTGTTTCTCCTTGTTCTGGCTGATCTTCAGTTGTTCCAGAATCTTCAGAAGGTTGCTTGCCTAATTGTTTTTGGAGTTCGAGATAACCTTTCTCCAACTCCTCTTGAGACTTGTACTTACCAGCAAGTAGCCCAGAAGATTCTTCAGTAGTTTCTGTTGATTGTTCTGGTGCTTCTGCTGGAGTAGGAGAGTCTTTAATTGTAAGTGCTTCTGGCATGGTGGGTTAACGTATTGTGTAATGTTGGTCGTTGTCCTGAGTTACTCCAGGTTCAACTTTCTTTTTAGGACTAGCCTTGGGCTTGACCTCCTGTGGGGCCACTTGGGATTCCTGGGTCTTGGACTGGTTCTGGGAGGGAGTTTGGGAGTTCTCCTCCTTCGGTGAATTGGGGGCCATAAGGTGCTCCTGGTTGTGTGTAATTATCAGCAACTTTAGCAGCTGCTCCTGACTGCATTAAAGCAGCCATTTGTTCTTGCTGCTGCATTTGCTGTTGCTCGGCTTGAGCTTGAGCTTGCTCTTGTTGTAGTTGCTCTGATGTCTTGACTAAGTTTGTTGTATCTATAGATCCACTTGCAGCTAAACGCCTAAGAGCTTCATCCATATTTAAATACCTAGCCATGACTTCAGGGCCAAGAGCTTGTTGAGCGATAGTAATGAACTCAACTAACTTGTTGCGATCATCACCTCTACCAATAGCTTCCAATCCTGTAACAGGTTTAGGATTAACTAGTGGTTCTCCTGTCTGCTCGTTATTAGGAAAGTTAGGTAATTTTTTCTTCTTTTGCAAGATGTAGATAATCCTATGCACTAGAGGTAGCTGTAATTCTTGAGTAAGAATTGAATACAAACCTCCGATAGATGCTTCTAATTCTTGTGCCATAAATCTTATCTCTTCTGCTGTAACTCTTTCACCTGGTCTTTGAATTGCAGTATTAAGTAAGAAAGCAAACTGCAATCTACCTTCAATCCTCTCAATAGTTTGTTGAGCTATCCCTAGATCCTGAGCTTTCTGACTTTGAATGACACTAACATCAGCTGCATTACCTTGGATGATTGCTCCATTAGCTGCATTAGCAATTGTTCTAGGTCTAGTAGTTCCATTAGGATTAACTAGAAATAGAATCTTTGCAGCTGCTGCACTACCTTCGAGAACACTTTGATATAACGACTCAAGTGATAGTAAGTCTCCATAGAACTGTTCAACAAATGAACGTCCGTATTCTTCATCTGACATTCTATTAAACCTAAGCACGATCCAAGGACTACATCCTTCTGGACACATACCATAGGTATTTGGAATCTCTTCTCCTTTTGCTTCTTGATACCAAGTAGCTACTCCTTTATCAAACTTGACACATGTATAAACTTTAATTGTTTTCTTTACAGGGCCAGTCGTTTTATCATCTTCTAATTTGTCAGCAAGAAATCCTTTAGGTAAAGCTTCTGGATAAACTTCTTCTTCAACAATAATTTCAGTTACCTTTCCCATTGGGTCACGTTGGACACAATAGTTTTGAAGATGAATAACTCTTATTCCATCAGAGTTTACATAAAGTAACACATTGCCAGCTACTAATAACTGTTTGAAAGCCTCATGTAAAGAAGCTCTTGCTGACATTGTTTCAAGCATTGTCATTACAGCCTGTTCGACTTTGACTAATGCTGTATCTAATTCTGTTTTTATTTCTGGCCCTGCTTCTTCTACTTGTAAAGCAAGACTATCTATTTCTAATTTAAAGAAGGGAGTGTTGGGAGGGAAAAGACTTAGGCCAAGTTTATTTGCTAAATGCAAAAGACCTCTTGCACCTGTTGATTGATAAGGAGTTTTCAAACGTCCTTGATCTCCCTGAACTACTTCAGTAAAGAGTGAAGGGATTGTAACCTTTGCTGAATCAACTGCCCTATCTTCATAAGGATTTCGATTACTCTTCAGTTGCTCATATCGAGAAGCAATTGTTCCTTCTTTTTTTCCAGGTGATTTACCTGGTTGTGCATCAACATTTGTTGTAATGTTTAGTTCCATTGTTTAACTGATTGCTAGACCTGTACCTGTTACTTCTTTCTTTAGTCTATCTCTTCCAAAGCCTAAACCAGATCTTCCTTCCAATGCACTCATTGCATATTCGGTAGTTCTTGTTGGGCCTTTGCCTGGTCTGGCTTCAGCTGCTCTCTTCTGTTCCTCGGCTTTATCTTTTTGCCATTTGAATTGTTCACCCCATTGTCGTTTAGTTTCTGCAAACTGCTCTCTTGATAGAGCTAATGATTGTTTTTGAAGAGCGATACTTTCTTTGCTGCTACCGCCTCCGCCTCCGCCTCCGCACATAACTTAATTACTCCTTACTAAGATTGTTTTGTTCAATATAGACCGATTCGAGCATTCTTACCAACTCTACCTGACCTAAGTATCTCCAAATCTCTCTATCAGGTGTATCAATAGAGGGACATTTATCAGGATAAATTTCTTTTAACCTACGAATAAGCATCTCATCTATCGGAGGCCAAAGTGTTTCATCTTCTCCGTTCATAGTGCTGGTTCCCATAGTTTTACTTCTCCTGTTACATGATTATATTCTCCATCTCTAAGGATGCGAGTTAAACGTGCAGTTAATACAGCATCAGCATAAGTCTTTTTCTTTTTAACATATGCAGCGTGAACCTTAGCCCACATTTCTTCCAGAGTTTCAGCATCACCTAATAGTTTACCTGCTGTTACTGGCCCTACTCCAACTAAACCTTCTACATTATCTGTCTTATCTCCCGATAGAGTTTGAATCATCCAATGTCTATCAGCTTTCTTTCTTGTAATTAATTCAATCTCATCATTAGCTAAGAGAGTACATGGTACACCTCTCATATCTTTGTCGGGTGAAACAATTACAGGGTTTTTATATTCTTGTCCTGTTGCAAGTAAACCCATAACATCATCACCTTCTAATCCATTGAAACTAATAGAGTGAAATTCTTTTGTAATCCTATCTCTTATATTTCTTAGGCCAAGAGGTTTACGTTTACCTATTCGATTAGCTTTGTAGTCTTGAAAGATCCCATGTCTAAAGGTGGGATAATCAGAGAAACACATGATCACTTGGCCTGGGCTGATGATCTGATACTGAGCAACACGATCTTCAATCAGTTGCATTGCATCACGTTCATCTAAGTAAAGAGTATGAAGGTGTTCATCCCATTGAACATCACATTCACATGCACAACAGGAAGAATAGATCAGCCAGTCAGCATCAATTAATAAAGTCATAGTGCGAATAGAGGTAGTCGTAGTCGACCTGTTTGCTGGTCGTATAGCAGCTTATCCATAGGGCCAGTAACCCCACTAAAGCGATTTTTTAATAGGCGTAATTGTAGTTCTGATCTCTCAGATGGGTCGCCTTGTTGGTTTCTTTCGGCTGCCAAAACTAAGTCACTTAGTTGGGCAACGCTGTGTGATGAGCGCAGGTGGGAGAGAGAAACCTGAGTTCCTTCTTCATGTCCTTTGCCTTCAGGTCTTCTTAAGTGTGAAACAACTATGAGTCCAACACCTGTACTTTCTACTACTTGTCGCAGTTTAGTACAGGTAACATCGAGTGCTCGTCTTTCATCTAAATCACTAATACCAGAAATAACTATGGTTAAGTGATCAAGTATGACGACATCAACACCTTCAGCTGTAGCAAGATATTGAATCTGTTCCACTAAACGATCAGGGTCTATTGACCCAAAGTGATCATATAAAAATAGACGACCAGTACCAAGTAGTCGATCAAAAGCTAACCTTAACTCTTCATCTTGTTCAAGGTTCTCTTCAAAATGTAGAGGTCTTGATAACTCAACTCCAATTATTCCTTGCAATGTCCGTTGAATACTTTCTTCGAGTGCAATGTATCCTACTTTCATTTGATTTCTTAGGAAGTGATGAGCTAATTCCCTGCACATAGAACTCTTACCTGTTCCAGACCCTGCGCAAACAGTT
>VTLG01010642.1_pt1 | contig 16683 bp, 7 predicted proteins | sample 4694571 | NCBI WGS metagenome assembly VTLG01 (sample SAMN12604809, study PRJNA352737) | marine metagenome | biome: ENVO:00000447; feature: ENVO:00000209|ENVO:00000569|ENVO:01000036; material: ENVO:00002151; isolation source: viral sequences binned using virsorter ...
AATGAGACACCTCAATGTCGGACCTCATTCTAATTGGCTTTTGGCCCTTTACGAAGGATACCCTTTAGCCGTCTAGACGGTGGGATAGACCACAAACAAATGATCAAAAAATTTCAGCTGAAGAAAGTACATATCTATTTTTAAAATAACATAAATCAATGGCACATCAAAATGCCTCTGGTACTTCGACCTCATTAACCCGTCCGGGTCAATCGAATAGTACTGGAGACGCTAGAGCACTATATCTTAAACTGTTCTCTGGTGAAATGTTTAAAGGATTCCAACACAATGCAATTGCTAGGGATCTTGTAATGAAGAGAACTCTTAAAAATGGTAAGAGTTTACAGTTCATCTATACGGGTCACACAACCGCTGAGTTCCATACTCCCGGTAAGCCTATCTTAGGTAACTCTGATGGAGCACCTCCTGTAGCTGAGAAGACTATCACTTGTGATGACCTTCTTATCAGTTCAGCATTCGTATACGAGCTAGACGAGACGTTGGCTCATTATGAATTGAGAGGAGAAATATCTAAAAAGATTGGATACGCTCTAGCTCAGAAGTATGATAGACTCATATTCCGTTCTATCGCTAAGGGAGCACGTATTGCTAGCCCTATCACTAAGTCTAACTTCGTGGAACCCGGTGGAACACAGATTCAAGTCGGTGCTGGTTCTGACGCAGACGACGCTCTTAACGCTCAAAAGCTTGTTACAGCCTTCTATGATGCAGCTGCAGCTTTAGACGAGAAAGGGGTATCTACTGACGGCAGAGTAGGGATCTTAAACCCTCGCCAATACTATGCACTGATCCAAGAGGTTGGTGAGAACGGACTTGTTAACCGTGATGAGCAAGGTACTTCTCGTCAGAAGGGTAACGGTGTAGTTGAGATTGCAGGTATTAAAATCTACAAATCAATGAACGCACCATTCTTTAGTAAGTATGGTACTAAGTATGCTCCTTCATCAGGTGCTGCTGCTGGTACTGACCCTGCAACACTTGATCCCGGTAATACTGGTTCATTCGTTGCTGAAGCTACTGAAGATGGTAGAGCTTCTGTTACTGGCCTTAACAACAACTATGGTAATGCTACCTCATTCGCAAACACTTGTGGACTTATCTTCCAGAAGGAAGCTGCAGGTGTCGTAGAAGCTATCGGACCACAGGTACAAGTTACTAGTGGAGATGTTAGTGTGGTCTACCAAGGTGACGTTATTCTCGGACGTTTAGCTATGGGTGCGGATTTCCTCAACCCTGCTGCTTGCGTTGAGTTATTCGCTGGTACTACAACCAAACCTGCTGCATTCGGTGATACATATCCCGGCAACACAGCAACTTCATAATTTATATATTTATATATACATTCAATGGGGGGCTTCGGCTCCCCTTTTTATTTACTAATTATAATCATGCCTTTTCCTACCACTAACGCTACAAAAGAATTACCTGCCATAAATCAAATCCTGTCGTCATGTGGTCAGGCTCCTGTAACCACGTTGGACACTACCAACCCAGACGTTGCGATAGCATACGATACGTTGCTACAGGTATCAAGAGAAGTTCAAGCTGAAGGCTGGACTTTCAATAAGGAGTATCATGTTGACTTTAAACCTGATGACACTAAACATATAAATATAACAAATAATATAATTCAACTTAAGTTAACAGAGAATGCAAATAACATGGAGTATGATGCTGTTCGTAGAAATGGCAGACTATATGATAGAGCACATCATACAGATGAATGGGACGAAACTATAGAATGTGATGTAGTATATGAGTTTGACTGGGTAGATATACCTCAACCAGTACAAGACTTCATAACAGCTAGAGCTGCTACTTTAGTATCACAAAGAATAGTAGGAGATGGTAATCAATATCAAATGCTACAACAACAAGAAGCATACCTAAGAGCACTAGCTTTAGAGTATGAAACACAACAAGGTCAATATACATTCTTTGGTCATCCCCAAGGTCAAACGAATTACTATCAAAGCTATCAACCATTCCAAGCACTGAAAAGATAATGGCAGCTATTACTCAACGAGTGAGTAACTATTTAGGGGGAGTCTCTAGACAATCCGATGATAAGAAGTTACCGAACCAAGTAAGAGAATGCTTAAATGGCTACCCTGATCCTACCTTTGGTCTTACTAAAAGACCGGGTTTTAAATGGGTAGCTAATTTAGGTACGGGAACTACTTACGATAATTCTAAGTGGTTCTATATACACAGAGATAATGATGAGAGATATATAGGATGCATTAAACCTAAACCTAGTAGTGGTGATGGTGATATAGATATATGGAATGCAGCTACTGGAGTAGCCTGTACTGTTAACTATGGTACTGGAGCACAAGCATATCTAACTGGAGCACGAACAAATTATGATATACTAACTGTACAAGATACATCTATTATAACTAATAATTTACATACAGTTACCACTATAGCTGCTCCAAATTTTACTGCTAAATCTAAAGCTACATTAGTATTAAGTGATACACCAGTAGGAATATTTAAAGTTACTATAAATGGTCATGATGCATCAGTAACTGGTGCTACTTCTGAAACTTATGATGGCTTATTAGCTGCACTAAAGACACAAATAGAATCTTTAAGCACAACTCATTCTTTAGGTTTAACTGTAACTAAATATCCAACATCATTAGAAATAGAAAGAGCTTCTGCTTTTACAATTACTTGTCAAGGCGGTTCAGCTAATACTAAATTAAATGTACTTCAAGATCAAGTTGATAATGTATCTCAACTACCTTTCCAATCTTATAATGGTAGAGTAGTTAAAGTTATTAATACTGAGCTATCTGCTGATACATACTGGGCTAAATTTGTAGCAGAAGATGGAACTTCTGGTAGAGGTTATTGGGAAGAAACAATAGACCCTACAAAATCTACAGGTTTAACTGATACAACAATGCCACATGAGTTGGTAAATACAGATACTAATGAGTTTGAATTTAGAAAAATAGTCTGGACTGCTAGATTAGTAGGAGATGATTTAACTAACTCACACCCTAGCTTTGTTCAGCAAAAAATAGAACAAGCATTTTTCCATAACAACAGACTCGGATTCTTATCAAGAGATAATGTATCTATGAGTCAATCACAAGATTTCTACAACTTCTATCATACATCTGCACAAACAGTTACTGACGCAGACCCAGTAGATATAAGCTGTTCAGCAATTCGACCTGCTGCATTACATGGTGTGATTCCTACTACACAGGGTTTAGTCCTATTTAGTAAGAGTCAGCAATTTCTCATGACTGCTGCTGACGGAATTCTAACACCAACATCTGCTAACATCAGAACTATTTCTAACTATGAGATGGATACGAATGTAGATCCAGTTGATATGGGTACTAATATTAATTTCATAAGTAAGACTCCAGCTTATACTAGGATATTCGGAATGGTCACACGTGGTCAAGACGAGAACCCACAAGTATTAGACATCGGAAGAGTTGTAAATGAGTGGGTTCCAGCTACAATAGATACGTTTATTGCTAGTCCACAAAATCAGTTCTTGGTATTGTCTAGTCAATCAGATAAAAAGGTTTATTTTTACCGTACATATAGTGATGGTAAAGAGAACTTAGTTGAAGCATGGTTTAATTGGGAGTTGATGGGTACAGTACAGACTGTAGCTGTTGACCAAGATGATATGTTTGCTGTTACTAAACAAGGTAGTCAGTTTACATTAAGTGTAGCAAGTTTAAGTCAGAGTCCTTCTGACGCTATCATAGTTAATAACGATGGTAGTAGAATTAATCCTTGTATGGATTTATATACTGCAGCTAAAAATGCAGCAGCTAATAAAAAGGTAGACTGGGATGCTACAAATAGATTCTCTAAGTGCTATATACCTTGGAATAATGTTACAGGATTAACTCCTGTTATAGTTATTAAAGGTACTACAGCTACAGGTCAGTTTACTGAGTCTGGATTTACTACTACACCTACTGTAGTTACAGATGATGGAAGTGATCCATACTTTAAAGTAGAAGGTAAGAATCTAAAACCTGAAGAGGATAATGTAATAGTTGGATGGAAGTATGATCTAGATATTATACTACCTAAAACATATGTCAGAACTGATGAAGCTCAGAAGCTTACAGATTATACTGCTGCCTTAACTGTAGCTAGAATGAAGTTTGCTGTTGGTCTATCAGGAGTAATGGCTTTTAAACTTAAGTCTACGGGCACCAGACAGGGCGAAAAGAGATATGTAGGCTATGACCTAGATCCTCTATCTCCAGCTGCTGTAGGCGATTTTAACTGGGTTGAGGAGGAGATCTCATATGTAGATAGAGACCAGATTAAAGTTAGAGTTAACAACAATGAGATTACAGGATTCACTTTTAAGAATGATACAACTATAAATATAACATCAGTACCTCAACAAGTATTTAATAATACTGGATCTGGTGGAGCACATACTTTTACTTGGACTTTCGATAGAACAGATATGAGTAAGATAATTGTTCAGAAAGAAACAAGTTCAGGTAGTGGTGTTTACACAACACAAACATTGGATACTGATTATAAGATATCAGGTCAAGCTGAAGACAAAACTATTGTATTCATTAATACTAGTGGTGTACCTACAGCTGTACCACAGAATGTTAAAGTTAGAATCTACAGTGCAGATGACATTGTTATATATTTAGATGAATGGTATAACCTTAGTCCTACTATAATAGCTGATACCTATCTAGCTAATGATATAGGATTAAAGGATCAGTCGGTATTCTCAATACCAATACACCAGAAAACAGAAAACTTCCAATTGAGAATATTTAACGACTCACCTTTCCCTGTGTCTTTAAACTCTATGATGTGGGAAGGTAATTATTCACCAAGATTTTATAAGAGGTTTTAAATATGTCATTTGCAGCAGCAGGGGCAGCTACAGGTAATCCATATGCAGCAGCAGGTGGAGCTGTAATAGATTTCGGATTAAATATATTCGGAAGAAATCAACAAGCTAATGCAGCAGCCGATGCAGCCCGTGAAAGAAGAGAGCAAGCAGAAAAACAAGAAAAGTATGATGTAGAAGGCTGGGAAATGCGTTGGGACAAGCTCAACGCAGACCGAGCTTGGGTAATAGAAGGTAATAGAATAAAAGCTAGGAATGAAGAAAGACTAGCTCAATTTAAAGATGCTACAAATGAAGCACAATACCTTCATCAATTAGCTATAAGAAATAGAGAGCAAGCTTCTCTTGAGAATCAATTCGCTAAGTCTAACGTACTATATGATGAACAGATAACTGCTAATGCTAGAGCAGCTAAGATGGCTTCAGATAGTGAGTGGAGACAGTTAGATGAAATCAATTCAGAAGCAGCCTTCAATGCACAGGAGCAGCGTTTAGAGTACCTTCAAGCTGAAGGTAAGATGAGAGCATCAGGTGCAAGTGGTAGGTCTGCAGGTAAAGTACATCAAGCTGCGATGGCTTCTTTTGGATTCCAAGTAGCAGCTTTGAATGAAGGATTAGCTAGTGCTGGTAGGAATACCAAGGCTATGCTAGAAGAAATAAAAGATGATCATTACTCAGCTAACTTAGCAGCTTTCGCTAATAAGATGTTAGATCCGGGTAAATTACCAATGCCTATTAGACCATTTAGAACTCCAAGAGCTGAATACCAAGGTCCAAGACCACTAGAAGAATTCGATAAAGGGCCACGGCCTATAATGGGTGGTTATACATCACCAGAAGTAGCATCAGCAGCCGTATGGGGTGCAGCTATTCCTAGTCTTGCAGCTTCAGCAGGTAGTGGATTCAAAGCATGGGCTGATACACAATAATTAAAAACTATGTCAAACTATAAGAGACATGCCCAAGGGCAGCGTTTCCGTAAAAAAGAGTTTGGTGATATGGGCTTACGAGCCTACAAAGAACAACAACAAACTATCATCAATGCTCTTAAATTACAAGCACAACAACACAAAACAGCTCGTGATGAATATCTTTCTGGTGAAATAGATGTAGCCAGAAAGGAACGAGAAAACAGAAATGAGTTAAAAGAACTTGAAGATGCCGCCTATGAGAATAGAGATCTAGCTAGAGAGATTAGACATAAAAGAGAAATTAAAAACCTAGAATTTGAAGCTAAAGAGAAAGATAAAGAAGCTGAGTTCTGGTCAGATTTCTCTACTACTTATGCTCAACAGTATTCTAAAGCTGCTACAGATATATACGGTGCGATAGATCAGATGGTAGCAAAAGGCGGTATTGAAAAAGATATGGCTTCTGGTGCTTATGAAGAGAATATTGAAAACTCAACTATACTGAATAAAGCTAGTGAAGCTGATATGGCTACCTATGCTGATAAGCTTTATTCAGATAAAACTAAATCTGGTCATTATAAAAGAACTCAACATGCAGAACTTCTAGATATTAAAAATAGGAATACATTCGCTCATAATGATATTATGGGTGATAAACTTATTGATGATTACGCACGTATAGAACTTCATACCATGCAAACTTTAAAAGAGCGTGGTATAGAAGTAACAAAAGATAACGTAGCAGATATAATGGAAGGCAGAGCATTAGAAATAATGTTTAATTCTGGAATGAATCCTAATTCTAGAGGTGGTAAAAAGTTCTTAGGACATGTATATAAGAAAGCAAAAGCTTTAGAAGATAAGAAGTGGAAACTTCATTGGGGTCAAGAAGATTATAAAAACGAAAATATAATAGGAGACAAATTAAAGACATATTCTAAAGCACCTGATACAGTATTTGAATATAGAGCCGCTATAAATGATATGATAAAATTATATCAGAAAAGATATGTAGTAAAAGATGGTCAAGCTGCTTTAGAAGAGATGGATGTTAAAGAAGCTTACATCAAAGTGGGTGAGTATCTTATTAATAATGACATTATAACTAATGAAAAACAGTTAGATGAATTCAATATACCTTTTCCCGGTCAACCTATAACTTTTGATCCTGATGGAACAGAAAAAGGAAGATGGTGGGATAGACATAAAGAACTTGAATCAACATTTGAAACAAAATTAGTAGAAAGAAGAAACGATAAAACTCAAAAAGAAAAGGATAAAGCAAAATCAGAAGATGCTACTGCACTAAATGAAGTTAAGTCTCAAGTTGAATCTGGTGAGATAGATCTAAATAATCGTGATCAACTACTACAACTAGAGAATACTCATAAGACTCATGAGAAGACAGTAGAGTTTATAAGGAATGCTAAACTATTTAACCCTAACCTAAGTGAAAATGATGGGTATCTTGCTACTCAAAACTTAAATAAAGCTTACCAGAATAATGATTATTTTGCATGGAAAGATACTATGCAATATCTAGGTACAACAGAAAGGAAAGCTTTTGACAAACTAACTAAACAGTTAGATGAATTAAATAGTAATGGTGGTTCTCATAAAGAAGTAAAAGCTCTATTTGAGAAGTATGTTAAATCTGATTTAAAACTTAATTATCTAAACGATGCTGAAGATGATTCAGTACAGTCCGTAATAGATACTATGGAACAAGATTTCTATTTTGAATATAGAAAGATTGCTGATGACGAGAAGCTGAGTGGTAGAGCAAAAGTGGATTTAGCTATAGAAAAAGTTAAAGAGAAGTATAAAAGTAATGAGGGTCTGTATAGAAAAGACGGAACAGGACCAAACACTAAGTTCCCAGCTATGGCAGGTCATAGAGATCCAAAAACAGCAATGGAGGTATCAGAAGCAAAATCTCTAATAAAGGAATTTACATGGGATAATGCTTGGACTCAAGCTAAAAATAAAAATAAGGATTGGCTAAATCAAGATTATATAGATAGGAATCTTAGGAATGTTATCAATGGTAATGAGGTAGAACCGAATGCTATGATTGATTACTTGTACTATAGTCAACCAGTTAGGTCTGAAGGCATGATGTCTAAGACAGATATCTTTAATAAAATATTAGAAGGTAAAGGAGCTAAAACTAAAGTCCCATATGGTCCTCTAGATCATGCAAACTTTGAAGCTAAGATGGCTGATATTACCATAAATGGTTTTGATCGAATGAGTGACACTAATAAAGCAAGAGTACAAGTATATCTAGAATTTGTAAAAGCTAATGGTGGTGCAATGCCATATAAACCAAATGCATATACTATAGAAAAAGACCAAATAAGATTGAAATATATTGAATCACAATATAACCCAGAGGAACTACAATGACATTATTAGATGATGATCTCCATAATGAGAAGGAGCAATCCAAGGTAACAGAAGAGACACAATTAGCTCAGTTACAGGAACTTTCTGCTACAGATCAAGCTGATACTACATTTAGTGGTGATACCTCTGTACCTAAAGAAACAAGTGGTCTTCCAGAACCTACGGGTAATCAAGATCAAATGTGGAAAGAGTATAATGAGTGGAAAGAGATAGGTAAATCACCTAACCCACGGATGAACTTACTAAGAACTGGTTCTATCTGGGTTGATGATCCAGTATTAACTGAGCAAAGAGAACAAGCTAAGATGAACTGGTACTTTAAGTACTATGGTATGTCTCCTGAAGATCATGATGCGTTAAAGAAAGAACAGAAAGAAAAGTATAACAACTATTCTTTAGGTGGATTCAGTGATACTATTAGGAATCTAACTGATATGAGTATGGGAGCTAGTACTGATTTTGTCATGGATGCTCTTGGTACTTTGCCCGGATTAGGTGTATTAGATAACTGGTATGATAAAAAAACTAAATCTAAAACTCCTTTCATGCAAGGTGCAAGAAGGATGTTATCCGTCGTTGTACCTGCTATACTAAGTGGCGGTAAAGTACAGAAACAGCTAGGAAAACTACCAGCTGATATGCCTAAGTATCAAAAGAGACTGATAGCTATGGGAGCATATAGTGCTCAGGAGGCTGCAGTCATTGGTCTTAGTGATGTAGGTGAAGATCAGAATGCATTAAGAGCACTATCTGATTTTGTTCCGGGTGTATTTGGTGAGAAGGGTACTATACCTATTCCTAACTGGGCTAAGACTTTAGATAGCGATAGTCCTAGAGTTAGGAAATATAAGAATATGTTTGATACTGCTGGTCTCAGTGTATTAGGTACTACATTAGGAGCCTTTATACAGATCAAAGGTGGTAAGAAAACAATGGGCTGGATGGACCCAGAAGACGCTACAGCTGCAAGATATAAACAAGCAGCAGTAGTTAAAGAAGCTGACATCAACAAACTAATTAGGATTCAAGAGATTGATACTCAACTAGCTTTAGGTAGTGATAACATTACAAGTAAAACACAAGCTAGATTAATTGATGAAAGAGAAGCATTACGTCAACAATTAGACCAAATAGATGATCTAGATGCTGCATTAGATGCATTAGATAATAGTGCAGATGCTGAAAGAAATATAGCAGCTATTAATAAATTACAACAGAATCCTGATCCAACTGACTTTGATCCTGATATAACTCCTGTATTAGATGAAGCAGGTAATGCTAGGCAATCAGTACCTCCGGGCAATGTAGCCCGTAATATGGGTGATACAGCTGCTATTAAATCTGGTATATCAACAGGAGACCCAGCACCTATTATAACTGAAGCTATGAGAGCTAAAGGTTTGATGGTAGGTAGTACTTCTAGAGATGCTATCATGGGTGTAGCTGAACAGGCTAGAGATACAGGTAGATTCAATGCATTAATAGATGGATTTAGATTCTCATCTGAACAGATGAATGAAACTGCATGGGCTATTTACAAGGATATTGTAAACCCTGAGTTATCAGTTAATGATGTTAAGAAGCTCTTTGCAGAAAACAAAGATGTTAAGAACTTACTTCTAGGTAAATTCAAAGTTGAATACATCAACGAAGAACAGGCTAGAGCAGCTGCATTTGCTATGAGAGATTTATCTGATAGATTCTTAGGTAGAAAGATTGCTGAGTCCTCTGCTAGAGCTATGGATACTCTAGGAAGAGAAGCAGCTACTATTGCTGAAGCTGTTCAAGAGCTACAACCATTCATTGATGATCCTAGAGCTATGGATCTTATTATTGATAAGATGCTATTCTTGATGGATGAGTACGCTTTGAATAAGTATATATCTGGTTGGAGCTTAAGAAATAAAAACTGGTTCGATGCTATACCTGAAGATAAGCCTATACAAGAAGTTATAGATACTTTATCTAGTGAATTCAAACAAGCTGAGAATGCTATACATGCTAAGAATCTGAAGTTTACTGAAGAATTAAAGAGATTAGCTGATACAAATCCTTTAGCTATGCGTCCTTTAGTTGATGCTTTTGCTCATACTGATGGAGATGTAGATAGTTTAGCTAAGTTAATGAAATGGGCTGCTGAACAAGTAACACCTACGGGTATGCTTAAGAGTCCAGATCCAAAGCAACTTAACTTATTCACTAGATCTGCTTGGGGTGTAATATATAATAATGTATTATCTGGTATATCTGCATTCAGAGCTGGAATTGGTAATACCTCACAACTTATCCTAAAACCTATTACTGGTGTATTAGGTCATGGTATATGGGGCTTTGCTGATGATTTTGAAGGCTTCAAGCGTACAATGTATTTCAACGGCTCCGTTTTTGAAACAAATAAACGAGCACTAGATAATGCATTTACCATGATGAAGAAAGCTAATAAAGATCCTGAGTTTATGACCAAAGCTTATCGTAAAGACTTTGTATTCAAAGAAGATAAGACTTGGGAAATAATGGAAGATATGAGACCAGTATGGGAAGCTGAAGGTAATATAGGTAGGGTATATCAGTATGACATGGCTAAAGCTTTATTAGATATGTCTAAGATGAAAGCTTTGCGTTATGGGATGACCGGAATGGTGTTTACTGATGTATTCAGTCAGACACATCTAGCTCATTACCTATCTAGAATGAGAGCATATGATGATGTATTTACTGAATTCGGATTTGCTGATTGGAAAAAGATCCATAAAGCTGAAAAGATTCATTATGATTCTATGTTTGATAAAGATGGTTTAATTACTGATAAAGCATTGAAATCGGTACAAGGTGAATTAGCACTAAACTTAGATGATGGAGTAGCTAATTGGATTAACCAAGGTACTACAGCATATCCTGTTAGTAAGTTTTTACTTATGTTCCCTAGAACTGGTAGTAACTATGTAAGGAATGCTTTGTCATGGACTCCTATACAGATTATACCCGGAATTAATAAGTATAGTAAGACTCTATGGGCTAGAACTGATGATGATATAGCTATAGCATTAGCAGAACATGGTATTGATTTTGCTACAACTCCTAATGCAAAAGAACTATTCAAGAATCTAAGAGCTGAATATACTGGTAGAATGGCTTTCAGTGGTCTATTAACTAAATCTTTATGGGATTATGCTATGGCTGGTAACATAACAGGTAATGGTCACTACAACAAATCTCGTAGAGCTAAAGAAAGAGATCAATTAGGATTTGCACCAAAAAGTATTAACATTGGTGGTAAATGGATATCATATAAAGGTATAGTAGGTGTAGACCCTGTATTAAGTATACTAGGAGATCTTGCATACTATGCTAGAGATCTAGATCAACCATTCATGGAAGATGCTCTTGCAAAAGTCATGTGGACTATATCAGCTACATTCCTTAATGAAACACCTTTAACTAGTTTAGAGCCTCTTATAGCGGCTCAGAGTGGTAATCTATCTAGATTTAACTCATTAGTTGCTAATGCAGCTAGAGCTATGATACCTCAATCAGGTGCTTTAGGTGTAATGAGTAATGCTATTACTTCTACACAGAAAGATATCCAATCTAGTATTATTAAGTATATTCAGAATAAACTTCCTATTGGTTCTAGTTTCTTACCAGAGCAAATAGATATCTGGACTGGTACTCCTCTTAATGATATACAGAATCCAGTACTTAGAATACTTAACTCATTAAGTCCTATTAAGATTAGTGGTACTCAAGAACCTTGGAGACAGTGGTTACTTACTACTGGCTGGGATGGTCTAAGTAGATTAAAGAAAGATTCAACTGGATCTTACGAATATAGTGAAGAAGAAAGAGAACAGATTTTCAAGTATATAGGTGAGATGCAGCTTTATAAGAAGCTGGTGCCTTTAATGAATGACCCTAAATATAAGAAACAAACTGGACTATTGCGTAGTCATAGAGTTTCTGGTAATGATTTAGAGAATGATCTTATTAAACTTAAAACAAGAAAATTACCTGTATTTAAAGCTATAGATAAGATAATCAATGATGCCCAAGCTGAAGCTGAGAAGATGTTCCTTGAAGGTAGACCTGATATCAAGAATACTATCTTACAACAAAGGAAAACTGATCAGCGAATGAGCGTAGGTGACGTTCAAGGTGCATCAGATATACAGAAAAAAGAATTAGAAACTAGAAAACTATTACAAATGTCTAAATAACAAGCACAATGGCTGTTACACAAAACTCTTATGTGGGTGATGGTTCCACCACCACTTACTCATTTACATTTCCATATCTTAAGACGTCAGAGATCAAAGCATCTCTAGACGCAACCGTTACAACAGCTTTCACCACCCCAACTGCTACAACGGTACAATTTAATACTGCTCCCGCTAGTGGAGCTAAAATCAAAATATATAGAGAAACAGATTCAGACAGCCTAACAGCTACCTTTTATGCAGGGTCAGCTATTAAGTCTGAGGATTTGAACGATAACTTCACCCAGAACTTATACGCTACTCAAGAAGTTACTGCCAGATACTTAAGTAATCTTGGTGGTAACATGGTAGGAGACCTCCAGTTGGGAGAGGATGTTGTAATTAAATTTGAAGGTGCAACAGATAATGCACATGAGACAACACTAACAGTAGTTGATCCTACTGCTGATAGAACTATTACACTGCCTAATGAAACAGGTACTGTAATAACAACTGCTAGTGCAGGTCAGGTAGCTACATCCATGATTGCAGGTGATGCAGTTACTGGAGCTAAGATAGCAGATGATCAGATTAATTCAGAGCACTATGTAGATGGCAGTATAGATACTGCACACATAGCTGATCTACAAGTTAGTACTGATAAGTTGGCTAGTAATGCTGTAACTACTGTTAAGATACTTGACGCTAATGTAACTACTGCAAAGATTGCAGATGCTAATGTTACTACTGCTAAGATTGCAGCTGACGCTATAACTGGTGCTAAGATTGCTGATGATCAAATCAACTCTGAACACTATGTTGCAGCTTCTATAGACACTGAACATATTGCTGACAGCCAAATAACATCCGCTAAGATTGCTGATGGAACTATTGTAGCTGCAGATCTAGCATCAAATGCTGTAACAACAGCTAAGATTACTGATGCCAATGTGACTACAGCTAAGATATCTGACTCTAACGTAACGACAGCTAAGTTAGCTGATAATGCTGTCACTACTGCTAAAGTAACTGATGCTAATATAACTACTGCTAAGTTAGCTGACAATGCAGTTACTACTGCTAAAATAACAGACGCTAATGTAACGACTGCTAAGATAGCTAGTACAGCTGTCACAACTGCTAAGATAGCAGCAGATGCTATTGATGCTACAAAGATAGCAGACAACGCTGTTACAACAGATCATATACAAGATGCTGAACTCACAACGCTTGCTGGTATGCAGTCAGGTACTGCATCTATCTTGGCAGATTCTACTGCTCTCACTTCGACTACTACTGAGCTTAATCAGCTGGATGGTAAGACTCTCGGTGAGACTACCCTCACAACAAATAGCGATACTGCTATTCCAACTTCAAAAGCCGTTAACGATAGAATTCTAACAGTAACGAATGCTTTAGGTGGTTTCGTAGCTATTGCTAATGAGACTTCATTCCCAGCTACACACCCAGACCCCTCCGATGGAGCAGGTACTGTTGTGTCTGTATCAGACGCAGGTGGAGTAGTTGTTAATGGTAGTGGTGTAGCTTCAGTTACTAATGGAGCTGGTAGTGGTAATACTGTTACTATCAATGGATTCCCCTCTAGTCTCTATAGTAAGACTTTAGGAGCTGGTATAGGTCTACAAGTACAGACTACTACAACTCTACATACTTATGATTACCATAAGATACTTGCTAAAGAAGCAGATGTAGAACAGTTAAGTGGAGACATCAACGACTTCAATGAGAGATACCGTGTAGCTGGTTCAGCACCGGGATCTAATAATGATGCTGGTGACTTATACTTTGACACCGCAGCTAATAAGATGAAGGTATACAACGGCACAACATCCGCATGGGATGATGTAGCTTCTGTTGGTAACTTCTATATTAATACAATCTCTAGTTCCTCTGGTACTGGTGGTGGTAGTGCAACATTTAATGGTAGTGCATACAGATTTACTCTGTCTAATGCACCAACCATGGCTCAACAATTAATAGTTAGTGTCAATGGAGTCATTCAAAAGCCTAATGCTGGATCATCACAACCTTCTGAGGGATTTGCAATTTCTGGCAATGATATCCTTTTCTCTGCCGCCCCTGCTTCTGGTAGCGATTACTTTATCGTCACACAAGGATCGTCAGTAAGTATTGGTACTCCAAGTGACAATACAGTTGCTACAGCTAAGATTCAAAACCAAGCAGTTACTACAGCTAAGATAACAGATGCTAATGTAACTACTGCTAAACTAGCAGATGATGCAGTCACTACAGCTAAGATAACGGATGCTAATGTAACTAATGCCAAGATAGCAGATGATACAATAGCCGAAGTTAAGCTAGATATATCTAATGCACCTGCTGATGGTAAATTCTTACAATATAAAGATAGTTCAGATAAATTAACTTGGGCTACTGTTGATGCTACTCCAGAAGGTACAGTTGTTAAATCAACAGGCGAATCAGGTACTACTAAATTCTTACGAGTAGATGGAGATGGAACTTGTTCTTGGCAAGTACCACCTGATACAGTTTATACACACCCTAACCATAGTGGTGAAGTAACATCTACTGCTGATGGTGCGACAGTTATAGCAAGTGATGTTGTAGATGAAGATAATTTAAAAATAAGTAATGCTGGTACAAATGGTCAGTATCTACAGAAGCAGTCTGGTAATACAGGAGGGTTAACATGGGCTGATGCTGGTGGTGGCGTTGCTTCTGATTCTGCAGGCAACACATTAGGTGGAACAGATGCAGGGGATAGTATAGCTAGTGGAGGTAACGCTAATACTTGTTTTGGTTATGCCGCTGGAGATAGTATCACTACAGGAGATAACAACACGTATATAGGCTACCAAGCAGGGAAAAGTAGTACTGGTTATCAAAATACCATGGTTGGTAGGTACTATGCTGGACAAAATGGGGATGGCTATCGCAACACTGCAGTAGGTGACCAAGCGTTAGGAGCTGTTACCTCAGGTCATAATAATTGTTGCATAGGTAGAGGTTCAGGCAGTTATATAACTACTGGGAATAATAACGTATCAGTGGGATCGGTAGCATTGATGCAATTAACAACTGGTACTTTTAATACTACTGCTGGAGTCTCTTCGATGTTTAACGCAACGACTTGTACTCATAATTCTGCGTATGGCTATAAGTCACTAAATGACGTTACGACAGGAGGCAATAATAATGCCTTTGGTTATGCCTCTGGACAAAACATCACTACTGGTACTTATAATAATGCTTTGGGTGAAAGTGCTCTAAATGACTGTACGACGGGTTATCACAACACTGCAATAGGATATAACTCAGGTGGTTCGATAACAACAGGTTACAGTAATATTTGTATTGGAAATTTTTCAGGTGGAGGTTCTTCCCCTTCTGGGCATATTACTACTGGTAATAATATCGTCTGTATAGGTGATAACTCAATTGCTAATGCTTATTGTGCTTCTTCTTGGTCTACTAGTTCAGATAAACGAGATAAAACAGATATTAATGATTTTACTTATGGTTTAAAATGGATTAATCAATTAAAACCTGTCACTTACAGGTGGGATAAGAGATCTTGGTATAGTGATGATTTATCTACTACACCTGACGGTTCAAAGAAAAAAGAAAAACAACATATTGGCTTTTTAGCTCAAGATGTACTAGCAGTAGAACAATCTGACGGCTTTGCTAGTAAAAAAGATGATATGCTTGTTGTAACATCAAATGAAGATGATACAAGTTACGGTATTCAATACGAAAGGTTAGTACCTGTTCTAGTAAACGCTATTAAAGAATTATCAACAAAAGTGGAAACATTAGAAACTAAAGTAGCTGCATTGGAGGCTAAATAACTATGGCATTAACACAAATAAGTACAGGCGGCGTCAAAGATGATGCCGTCACTGCTGGTAAGATTCCAGCTGGAGCAGTTGGTTCTAGTGAAATAGCGAAGCCAATCGACCTTGCAGATAATGAGAAAGTACGGTTAGGAACAGGGAATGATCTCCAGATTTACCATGATGGAAGCCACAATTATTTAGACGTAATAAGTGGTGGTAATGGTAATTTATATATGTCTGCCAATGGATCTAAAAGTATTTATATTAGATCAGGAAACGGAAGTAGTGGTGTTAATCAAGCAGTAACTTGTTTAAATAGTGGAGCCGTTGAACTCTATTACGACGGCGTCAAAACTTTTTCCACAACAAGTAATGGAATTAATATTTTAGGCCCAGAAGGAGGTGCTGCTCAACTTGATTTCAATGCC